>ODAI013845185.1_pt1 | contig 15254 bp, 11 predicted proteins | sample 1539321 | NCBI WGS metagenome assembly ODAI01 (sample SAMN02144231, study PRJEB22623) | gut metagenome | biome: sheep rumen | host: Ovis aries | place: New Zealand
GGATGCTCGCAGGGTCGAGATCACAGCGGGCGAGCGGGAAATGCAGGTGTACTACTGCCGCATTTACGGCGAGGGCACGACGCCCGACCCGTTCCATGCGTGGGAGGATACGCCGGAGAAACTGGACTATATGCTGATCTCAACGCATCCGGACGACGATGTGCTGTATCTCGGCAGCGTTGTGCCGGTCTACGGCGCCGAACAGGGATACGAAGGGACGATCGTGTATGTGACGTGCGCAAAGCGCGTCCGCATGACCGAAGCGCACGACGGCGCGTGGGCGATGGGCTTGCGCAACCGTCCGATCTTCCTGGACTTTCCGGACATTCCGCGCACATCGACGCAGGAGGAAAAGGACGCGTTTCAATACGACGAGCTGGTGCGCGAGATCGTGCGGCTGTACCGGCATTATCGCCCGGCGGTCGTGTTCGCGCAGGATAAAAACGGCGAGTACGGACACTGGCAGCACAAGCTGACGTCCGCGGCGTCGGTCGAGGCGGCGCCGCTTGCGTCGGATCCGTCGTATGATCCGGAATCGGCCGCGCTTTACGGCACATGGCAGGTGCAGAAGGTGTTCCTGCATATGTATGAGGAAAACCGGATCACGATCGACGCGCACACAAAGCTGTCGTTCTTCGGCGGCGACGATGCATACAACGTCGCGCGCAAGGCGTTTCAGAAGCATACGACGCAAAAGGACATCGGCTATGCCGTGACGCGCGATCGGGGCGAGTTCGCGTTCAATCAGTTCGGCATGGCATTCGGCGTCGTCGAGGTGGGCGAAGACGTGTTCGACAACATCGACGAGACCTGCTTCTCCTCGTATGTTCCGCCGACGCCCGAACCGACGGAGGAGCCGACCGCAACGCCCGAACCGACGGTGGAGCCGACCGCGGAACCGACGGCGGAACCGACGTCGGCAGAGACCGGAACGCCGACGGCAAAACCGCTTCCGACGGCGGATGAAAAACGGGAAGGATCCGGAACGAAGGCGTATCCGTGGATCATTTCCGGCGCGGCGGTATGCGCGGCAGCCGCAGCAGCGGCGGTCATCGTCCGCAAAAAACGGTCCGGAAGAAACGAGCCGTGATCGTGACACGATCGTCGCGATACGCGGTTTTACAATAACAAAAAAGGAGGAACGTCATGAAGAAACTTGCGGCATGGGTACTGGTGATCTGTCTGCTGTTTGCGCTTGCGGCATGCGGCGAACAGACGAAGCCCGCGGAAGAAGCGGCAGAAACGATTGCGCAGGAACCGGGTGATGCGGAAAAGGAACCGGCCGGTGCGGCGCAGGAGGAAGCGGCGCAGCCCGCAACGGAGCAGAACCCCGAGGCGGAAGCGCAGACGGAAGAACCGGTCGAAGAACCGGTCGAAGAGCCGACGGAAGAACCGGCAAAGGCGGCGGAACCTTACGGAGACAGCGACGGCGTGATCGATCGTGACAAGGTCGTTGCGCTGTTCCGGTGGATGGACAGCATGCCGAGCGATTTCATGTTTGCGCTGACCTTCGATGAGATCGGCGAAGCAGTCGGCAAGGCAGGACATGACGAGCAGAACGGCGACGGATCGACGCATGCGGCGTCCTGGAGCGACGGCGGCAGCACCATTCTTCTGGTGACGTTCCGCAATAAGGACGATGCGTGGACCTGCAGCGCGGTCAGCTTTTCCGGCTTCTCGAGAGACGAAGCCGCAGAGGCGGACATTTCCGCATTCCCGGCCGTCGGCAGCAGCGCGCCGGCAGGATCGTCTCCGGTCGTGAGCGTGACGAGCGAAGGCGAGGACCATTGGACGGGCTTCAAATTCGCGGTCACGGCGGACGTCCCCACCAGACAGTGGGACCCGATCGTCAAATCCGGCGAAGTTCGTTACTACTGCGCACCCAACGAAGCGCGTGCGGACTACAGCGACGCATACATTACCGTGAGCTTTAAGGAATCCGAGGAAAAGATCAATTCCTATCAGGACAAATTCACGGATCTCGTCGAGCTTGACGGCCGCACGATCGGCGGCATCGATATGGTCTGCCGCAGCTACCAGTACATCGGCATGAAGTGGGTCGAGTTTTACGGCGAGCTGCGCGAAGGCGTTTGGGTCAGCGTCATGACGACCGGTGTCGACCTGACCGCGGGAACGGAAACCGACGCGCTCATCCAGTCGCTGACATTCGCGGTGGAATAATCGGCAGAACAAAAAAACGGACGGTTTTTACCGTCCGTTTTTGTATTGTTCTTACAGATCTTCGAGCAGCGTTTTGAGTTCGTCGACGGAATCGGCAAAGACCTTCAGCGCGTCCTTGACCGGCTGCGGACTCGTCAGATCCACGCCCGCGAGTTTGAGCTCGTTCAACGGATAATCGCTTCCGCCGGTCGTCAGGAACTTCAGATAGCCCTCGGCGTCGCCGGTCTCCACGATGTGCGACGCGATCGCGACCGCGCTCGAGAAGCCCGTTGCGTACTGATATACGTAGAAGGGGGTGTAGAAATGCGGGATGAACGCCCATTCATAGGCGATGTTCTCCGGCACCTCTGCGCCGTCGTAGTAAAGCTCCACGAGCGAGCGGTAGATCGAGGTCAGCTTCTCCGCGGTCAGCGGTTCGCCGTTCTGGTATGCTTCATGCGCCATGCGCTCGAACTCCGCAAACAGCGTCTGGCGGAACACGGTCGTGCGGAAACCTTCGAGGAAGTGATTCAGCACATACGCGCGGCGTGCCTTGTCGGTCTCGGTCTTTAAGAGGTATTTCTTCAGCAGATCCTCGTTGACCGTGGAGGCGACCTCCGCGACGAAGATGCAGTAGTCGTGGTTCAGATAGTCCTGCGTGTTGTCGGACTTATAGGAGTGCATCGCATGTCCGAGCTCGTGCGCAACGGTGAAGGCGTCGTCGAGCGCGTCGGTGTAGTTCAGCAGAACATAGGGGTGTACGCCGAATACGCCGCAGGAGAATGCGCCGCTGCGCTTGCCTTTGTTCTCGTAGACGTCCATCCAGTTTTCGCTGTACGCCTTGTCCAGAAGCTTCTGATAGCCCTCGCCGAGCGGTTCGGTCGCTTTTTTGACCATCTTCTTTGCTTCTTCAAACGGGACCTTATAGTCGATATCCTTGACCATCGGGCAGTACAGATCGTACATGTCGAGCCGATCGAGTCCGAGCACTTCCCTGCGCAGATCGAGATACTTGCGCATCGTGGGAAGACTCGCGTGCACCGCTTCGATCAGACTGTCGTAGACCGAGACCGGGATATTGTTGCGCGAAAGCATGGCTTCGCGCGTGCTTGCATAGTTGTGCACGCTGGAATCGAACCGGACCATCTTGACGTTTCCGCCGTACAGCGCGGCAAACGTGTTGATGAACTTCTTGTATGTGCCGAACATGGCGTTGAACGCTTCCTCGCGCACCGCGCGGACAGGGCTCTCACGGAACACGCCGAAGTTGCCGCTCGTCAGCTGCACTTCATTGCCGTTTTCATCGTGGATCATCGGAAGCTCCATGTCGACGTTGGTCAGCATTTCATACGCGTCCATCGGCGTCTGCGCCGCATCGCCGAGCTGCGCCAGCATCCGTTCGCGCTGCGCATCGAGGCAGTGCTCGCGTTTGCGGGTGATGTCTTCGACCATGAAGCGATAGGTCTTCATCTCATCCGGCGCGAGGAACGCTTTGAGCGTTTCTTCCGGGATCGCAAGGATCTCCGGCTCCATGAACGCGACCATCATCGAGAACCGGACGTACGCGCTCGTCGCTTTGCCGTCCATCTCCTGATGCTTCGTTTCGGAACCGTCGGCACAGCGGTGCAGATTCGCGTAGATGTAGAGCCGCTCCATCCGCTGGCTGATCTCATAGACGGTATCGATGCCCGCCTTGAACGCTTCGCGCGAAGTGCCGAGCGTACCCTCGATCGCGGCGATCCGGTCCATGTCCTTCACGCAGCGGTTCAGTTCGGCTTCCCAGACTTCATCGCTTGCGTACAGATGCGTAAAGTCCCACTGATACTTGGGGTCCATGTCTTTTCTTGCCTGCATGTTCATTCTCCTTTGTTGATTTGCATCCAGTATATCCCATTTCGTTCGCTTTGTCCACGGTTTTCACGGACTTTGCCGGATATAGTATACGCTGCCGCGTCCGGTGCGCCGGCGCTCGATGGGAACGCCGTACGCACGGAGCGCGTTGAGATCGCTTCCGACGCTTTTGCGCTCCGCAAGGATGCCGCATGCGTTCAGCCGCTCGATCAGCTCGCGCATCGTCAGCGCGCGTCCGTTCTGCGCTTCACGCTCCAGGATATCCTTCACATACAGGATCTTCAGTTTTCCGTTCATCTGCTTTGCCGTACCGCATCCCTCCTTTCGGTTTTCAGGGGAAGTATACTGCGCGATCTGTCCCATAAACCGTACAAAAAAGCCCTCCCGGCGGGGAGGGCGGTTATGTGGGGCGTTATTCGTGCCGCAGCGCTTCGATCGGGTCGAGGCGCGCCGCGCGATAGGCAGGGATCGCACCGAAAACGAGACCGATCACGAAGGAGAACACGACGGTCGCGGCGACGATATACCAGCTGATGAAGATCGGCACGCCGGACATTTTGGAGATGCCGTAGGCGAGCCCGATCCCGACGAGTACGCCGAGGATGCCGCCGAGCATGGTGAGCACGCCCGCTTCGATCAGAAACTGCATCGAAATGCGGCGCCTGCGCGCGCCGAGCGCTTTCTTGAGACCGATCTCCGGCGTGCGCTCCGTGACCGACACGAGCATGATGTTCATGACGCCGATGCCGCCGACGATCAGCGAGATGCCCGCAACAAGGATCAGCTGACGATTGGTCGCACTCGAAAGCTCCTGCAGGTTCTTCGCCTGCTCCAGCAGGTTTTCGCTCTTATAGCGCACTTCCGCGTCTTCCTTGGTGATCGTTGCATTCAGGATCTCCTCGGCTTTGCGTCCGGCGACGGTCATCGCGTCGGTGCTTTCGGCGCGCAGCGCGAGCGAAACCGGTTCGTCATAGCGATACAGCACGGGCCATGTGTCGAGCGGGATCAGCACCTTGCCGCCGGCGGACGTGTTGTAGGTGAAGTAATCCTGCAGCGTGTTGACCGTGGGTTTGAACGCCGATGCGCGCGTGAACTCGCCGATCACGACGAACGGCTCGCCGCGGATCTCGATCGGTTTGCCGATCGGGTTTTCACCCGAAAACAGCGAAGCGGAAACGGATTCGTCGATCATCGCGACCTTGCGGAAATCCGTGAAATCGCGTTCCGTGACCCCGCGTCCCGCGCGCACGGTATACCCGTGAACGGACAGATACGCATCGTCCACGCCGTAGATCGTACCGGAACTCAGCGCCTTGCTGCCGTTCCAGATCTGACCGTATGCGTCTCGCTGCGCGAAGAAGGATGCGGAAACGATCTGATCCGATCGGCGGACCTCGTCGAGCGTGTCTGCGGTCAGCATCGGCACATATTCCGGCACGGCCGACCAGCTGCTTTCAAACGGATAATCGCCCTGATACAGGCGGACCGTGACGACGTTCGAACCGGAGCCGACAAGGTTTTGCTTGATCTGCTCGTTCGTGCCCATGATGGTCGAGGAGATGGCGATGATGCTCGCGATGCCGATGATGATGCCGAGCATCGTCAGAGCGCTTCGAAGCTTGTGTGAGCGGATGCCGTCAAACGCTTCGCGAATGTTTTCCAACATACACTCACCCCCTTACCAACCGTAATAGAAGTCGTTCGACGCGCTTTCGACCGAATTGCCTTCCTTGCAGTTCTTGTCGTACGGGAAGGCGATGCGGTCCTCGGGACCGATCGGTGCGCCGAGCAGTTCCACATAGGCGTCCATGCGGCTTCCGGTCTGCACGGGACGCTTCACGAGCACGTCGTTTTCGACCACAAAAATGCAGGTTTCGCCGTCGATCTCGCGCAGGAACGCTTCGTGCAGATAGATCGTGCCGCGTTCATACAGCGAGGAATAGTCGGAAAACTCGATGTATTCTCCGATCGCAGGCGTCACGTCGCCGACGATATCGAGCACCATCAGATAACCGGAGGAAGATGTATTTCCGCCGTTCGAATAGTTCGTGGAGACCGGCATCGTACCGATCTTCGAAACGCGCGCGGTGACCTGCGCTCCGAGCTGATAGGACATGCCGGTAAGCTCGGTGCCGACCGGGTAATTCTCGAGCTCTGTTTCCGAAAGGATCGCCGTGATATGCAGTCCGGAACCGCCGCGGATCTCGATCAGCGTGTCGCCGTTGTTCGCTCCTTCGGGAGAGACGACGTTCATGACGGTGCCGTTGACTTCGCTGTACAGATATCCTTCCAGACCTCTGTGCCGCGCTTTTTCAAGATCGAGCAGCAGCTGACGGTATTTCAGCTCATCATCGCGGATGCCCTTTGCGATCTCGTTCGCGATCGCCTCACGCTCGGATTTCGACATTCCGCCGCCGTAGTACGGGGTCGGTTCGGGCGTTTCGGTCGCGGAAGGATCGGGCGTTTCCGTCGGTTCGGGCGTGACGCCGGAAGGCAGAGGCGTCGGACTCGGCGTTGCCGTCGGAGTCGGCGTGGGCTTTTTGGTCGGTGTCGGGGTCGGCTGTTTGGTCGGTTTGGGCGTGGGAGAAGGCGTCGGCGTGGGCGAGGGCGTCGGCGTCGGGACGGGCGTCGGAGCCTGCACCACGGTCTTGAAGATCAGTGAACCGTCGGCGCCGAAGATCATCGGCACGGTGAAGCGACCGGCTTCGAGCTGTACGTACCAGTCACGCATGGCAAACTTTGCATGCTCCCACTGCGTTTGCAGGAAGGTTGCGGGGACCTGCGTATCCGTCGCATATGCAAAGACCATCGGATCGGATTCCGTTGCGTTGCCGCGCATCGGACCGAGCAGATTCGGCTTGCCCCAATCGCCCTCTACGGTCACGACGAACGACAGTTCGCCGTTCGGCGCGGCGGCGATCAGGATCGTTGCGTCCGGCTGGCGGATCTCGGCAAAGATGCTCGTGCCGCGTTCGGCGGCGGGCTTCAGCATCGAGAGCAGGAACGCGTTGTCGATCGCATCGGCAGCGCCGAGCTCATAGACGTACGGGTTCAGCTGACTGCCGTCGCCTCCGGTCGACGTGATCAGATCGCGGTATACGCGCGCGCCGAGCCGCCTTGCGCCGACTGCGCCGTTTGCAGCGCTGCTCTTGCGCACCCGCGGCGTGGGCGAGGGGGTGGGCGTCAGAAGCGGCTCCTCATAATCCTCGCGCGCATAGCGGCGATATTCTTTGTATGCATCGCGCAGCTTGTTCTCCAGCTTTTCGAGTTCGAGCAGCTTTTGCTCGTACTCAAGCTGCGTGCGCGTCGCATCATAGCGCAGCAGCGGATCGCCGATCGAAACGGTCTGACCCGGCTGTACCAGGATCTCCAGCACCTCGCGGTCGCTGTCCTGCGTCACGACCTGCGACGCGTCGGATGTCACGATGCCGTACAGATAGGTCTGGTTCGGCATATAGCTCATCAGCCACTGCATGGCGGGATAGACGGTGCACGGCTTTTGCTTGCGGAACTTGAAATAGGCAAAGATGCCGCCGGCGATCAGCGCTGCAGCGATGAGACAGATCAGGATGATCTTCAATGCTTTTTTCATACCGCACCTCCCGAAAGAACGCCGTCGTAAATGTGCATCATGTGATCGGCGCGCTGTGCAACCGCGAGTTCGTGCGTGATCATAATGATGGAAATGCCGCGGCCGTGCAGCGCATCGAAGATGTCCATGATCTGCTGACCGGATTTCGAATCGAGCGCACCGGTCGGTTCGTCGGCAAGCAGCAGCTTCGGCTGTGAGCAGATCGCCCGCGCGATCGCCACGCGCTGGCACTGTCCGCCGGACAGCTGGTTCGGAAAGAACTCCATCCGGTCCTTGAGACCGACCTCGATCAGCGCCTGCTCGGCGCGTTCGCGGCGCTCGCGCTTGGGCACGTTGCCGTACAGAAGCGGCAGCGCGACGTTTTCCCAGGCGCGCCGCTGCTGCAGCAGATGGAAGGACTGAAAGACGAACCCGATCTTCTCGTTGCGGATGCGTGCCATCTGCACGTCGGTCGCCTTCGCGTTGTCCGTGTCCTCAAAGAGGTACCGTCCGGAGGTCGGCGTATCGAGATAGCCGAGGATGTTCATCAGCGTCGATTTGCCGGAGCCGGAAGGTCCCATGATCGCGTAGTATTCGCCCTCCTGCATCTGAAAGTTCACGTCGTGCAGAACGGGGACCGGATGATCCGGCGTGCCGTACGTTTTTTCGATATGTTCGAGACGGATCAGCATATCAGCCTCCGAATTCAGGCGAAACGGGTTCTGTCCACGCGCCGTCTTCCGACGGATCGCCGATCATATTGAAGCCGTCTTCCGCGGGCATATCGACCGAGTCGATGATGATGTCATCTTCGCCGAAGTTCGTTCCGAATTCGCCGGGCATCGGGACCGCGTCGGGATCGAGGTAGTTCGCTTCCGTTGCGAGCATGCCTGCACGGACGGTATCGTCCGGGAATGCGATCCGATCCTTAACCGTCAGACCGCCGACAACCGGATAGCACTCCGTCGCTTCGTCGTATGCGTCGACTTCAATCTCACGCTTTTCGATGCGGTTGTTCGCGCCGACCGCCCAGACATAGAATCGTTCGTTCTCCTGCATCACGAACGCGGCGGGCAGCATCATGCGGGCGTCGTCCTGCTCTGCGGTGTTCAGATCGATGAACACATGCTGACCGATCATCAGTCCCTCGATGCTTTCCAGTTCCACATAGAACGCATATTTGCTTGCGGAATCGCCGGAACCCATATCATAGTAGCCCGTCTGGCTGTTTTCCGTGCTGTCGGTGTTGATCTTGTAGATCGTGCCGGGGTACACGGAATCGTCGACGCGCGAGCGCACGAGCACCGGCATGCCCTCGAAGAGCGTGCGGATCGTCTGTTCGCTGACCGTTCCTTTTACACAGTAATCGGTGCCGGCGACGATGGAGATATAGGCGTTGCTCTGCGAGTCGGAGAACCCGAACGGATCGCTCTGCGATTCGTCGCGCACCGAGCGGACCGTTCCGGTCACGGGGGAGAAGACGGTTCCGGCGTCGATCAGCGCCTGCATATCTTCCGCCTTCTGCTGTTTGTCCTTGAGATCGTATTCGGACTTGCGAATTTCAAGCTCCAGCGTCTGGATGTTGAGCTTCAGTTCATAGATCTGGCTCTCCTTCGCGCGCTCCAGCTTCTTGTTCAGCGACTCCAGTTCCTCGCGGTTCGTGCGCAGACCGTTTTCCAGTCCCGTGATGTCGAGCAGAAGCTGCGCATGCTGCAGCTTCAGATCGTCCACGTCGTAGGAGAACAGCGGATCGCCCTCGCGGACCTTCGATCCGGCTTCCACATAGCGTTTCTGGATGCGCATATCGCTTTGCGGATTGATTTCGATCACTTCTTTCGCTTCCACGATGCCGCGGTACAGCGCGTTCGCGCCGACGCTGCCCATGCCGGTGATCTCGGCGACGCTCTGCACATAGGCCGCATCCGTGTCATTGCCCGACCGGATGTGGAAGAAATAATAGTACGCGCCGCCGGCGATCGCCAACAGCAGCACGACGACGATGATCCAGATCCAACCCTTGCGTTTCTTTTTCATAAAGCACTCCTTATCGAACGGCAGTTTTCTCCGTTCTTTTCATAATACCACATTTATATCGGTTTCGTTGCATGCATTCGCAAAATTTACAATTGAAAATAAAAACGACCGATCGAATGGAGTTCGTTCGGCCGTGAATTGTTTGTTTGCCATCGATCAAGCATTAGCACCTTACTGAGGCAGGTTGCTGTGCGGTCATAAAGCTTGTCTCTCGCGCACTCTCGATGGTACTGTGAGTATACCATCGAAACATGCAAAAGGCAACACATTATTCATAATTTTTCCCGGATTTTACAAAATATAAAATGTGAAAAAATGCAGATATTCCGCATGTTTCCGCATAGTTTTCCACCGCGGCGTGCAATGCATATTCAGGAATCAGTCGACGCTGTCGGGAGTTTCGGCATCCTGCTCCTCGACCGCCTCGAAGCGATAGGTCTGCATAGCGTTCGGGTATTTCTCCCGGTCGACCGGCGACAAAAACATCTCCGCCGGACGGACCCAAAGCGAACCGTCGTCGTACAGTTTGCGGTATACGACGTACTCCTCCAGCGTTTCGGAATGCTTCGCAACGCCCTCCACGCGGTACAGACCGCCTTTGAAATGCCGGTAGACGCGGCCGATCTCCGCTTTGCGCGGCGCTTCTTCCGCTTCGCCTTCCGGTTCGTCTGTCGGCTCTGTGCCGTTGAAGTAGGAATCAAAGAGCTCCTTCGCAAACGCATACCGGTCGTACGGCACGTACAGCCGCACGCGGTCAAGGTTCGCGCCGAGGTTTACCGTGATGCCCGCGCCGAGCACGGAGCGTTCCGTGCAGGGGATCCCGTTATCGCCGAACAGCTCCTTCAGCATTTCCGCTTCGAAATACGGCAGCTCCGCAACCATGCAGAAGTCGGCGTCGAGCGGCGCGCGCAGCTTGGTGTTTCGACAGAATTTGCAGATCGGTCCTTCTACGAGACGCTGACAGTTTTTGCAGTATTCCATCGCATATTCTCCTTTCGCAATGTTCAGAACAGTTTCTTCAGGATGCCCAGTATGCCGCGATACAGCGACTTTCCCGCCTGTCTGCCGATTGTATTCGCGGCGGACGAGGCGACCTTGCCGATCGCCGAAGCGGTCTTCTTGCGCTTCTGCGCTTTTTCCTTTTCCGCTTTTGCTTTTGCTTTTTCGGCTTCCTTATCGGCTTTTTCCTTTTCCTTTGCCGCTTTCTCCTGCTCTCTGACTTCGGCTTCCTTTGCTTCCGCCTCGGCTTTCTCTTCCGCGGCCTTTTTGCTCTTTTCGTTCAGGATCTCGTATGCGGATTCATTGTCGACCGGTTCATCATACTTGCCGTACAGCGTGTCCGCCATGATCTCGCTCTTTCTGCGCTCATCGTCGATCGTGCCCATCATCGATTGCGGCGGCAGGATCGTACAGCGTTCGACGACCGACGGGCGGCCCTTTTCATCCAGAAAGCTGACGAGCGCTTCGCCGGTGCCGAGTTCGGTGATCGCTTCCTCGGTCGAGAAATTCGGGTTTGCGCGGAACGTCTGCGCAGCGACGCGGATCGCCTTCTGCTCCGCCGGAGTATAGGCGCGCAGCGCATGCTGCACGCGGTTAGATAGCTGCGCAAGGACCGCGTCGGGCAGATCGCTCGGCTGCTGCGAGATGAAATAGACGCCGACGCCCTTCGAACGGATCAGCTTGACGACCTGTTCGATCTTGTCGCGCAGCGGCTTCTTCGCATCGGAGAAGAGCAAATGCGCCTCGTCAAAGAAGAACACCAGCTTCGGTTTTTCGGGATCGCCGACTTCCGGAAGCTCTTCAAAGAGTTCGGCGAGCAGCCACAGCATGAACGTCGAGTACAGAAGCGGACTCTGATACAGCTTTGCACAATGGAAAATATTGATGTAGCCGCGTCCGTTTTCGTCGGTTTGCATCCAGTCGTGCAGATCGATCTCCGGCTCGCCGAAAAACAGCGTGCCGCCCGCGTCTTCCAGTTCCAGAAGCGCGCGCTGGATCGCGCCTGCGGACTGCTTTGAAATGTTGCCGTATTCGTTCAGAAGCTCCGCCGCATGCTCGGTGATGTATGCGACCATCGCGCGAAGGTCCTTGAGATCGATGAGCAGCCATCCGTTGTCGTCCGCTACGCGGAATGCGATCGAAAGCACGCCCTTCTGTACGTCGGTCAGCCCCAGAAGCCGCGAAAGCAGGTCGGCGCCGAAATCGGAAACGGTCGTGCGGACGGGATGCCCGCCTTCGCCGTAAACATCCCAGAAGCGCACCGGATAGCGCTGCATGGGAAAGCTCTCAGGATCGATGCCGACGCCCTTCAGCCGTTTTTCAATGTTCACGTTCATTTCGCCGGGCTTGCAGCAGCCGGAAAGATCGCCCTTGACGTCCGCCAGGAACACGGGGACGCCGAGGTCGGAGAATGATTCCGCCATGACCTTCAGCGTGATCGTCTTGCCGGTGCCGGTAGCGCCTGCGATCATGCCGTGGCGGTTTGCCATTGCGGGAAGGATCGCGGCTTCGGTCTCGCCCTTGCCGACGAGGATTCGGTTTTCTATGCGCATAGTTGCCTCCGAACAAACACAGAATTACAATTTATCATAGCACAGTTGTTCGGAAAAGTCCATGCAAATCCGCGCCTTTTCGGAACCGGTCAGCCTGCCGGGCCGAAGAACAGCCTTGAAAACAGCAGACCGAACGCGATCGACACGACCATCGCCGCCAGCGCGACCGGCACGGCGAACCGCGTCTTTTTCACGCCGACGGAGCCGAAATACAGCGCGACGGTGTAAAACACCGTTTCCGATGAGCCGAGCAGCACGCTTGCGCAGAGTCCCGTTGCCGAATCCGGTCCGTATCGGGAAAAGAGATCGAGCAGCGCGCCGGTTGCGGCACTGCCCGAAAACGGACGCGCGATCAGCAGCGGAAGCAGCGCGGGATCGACGCCGACGCGCGAAAGCATGGGAGAGAGCAGAGAGGTGAACCGCTCCTGCGCGCCGCTGTCGCGAAACAGACGCAGCGCCATCGTAAAGACCGCGAGCGCGGGCAGAAGCGATTTGAGCAGCGGCAGCGCTTCGGCGGCGCCGCGTACAAACGCCGAGAACACATCGACGCGCCGGATCATCGCATACAGCGTCAGCAGCAGGAGGAAGATCGCGATCGGCATGGGCGGATACAAAGAAGGCAGAGGAGTACGGCAGCGACCGTTGCGGCGAGCGAGCTCAGCATTACGGGCAGAACGATCGCGGCGGGGCGAACGGACCCGCAGCTCTGCCGCAGCGCAACGAGCGAAGCGGGGAACAGTTCGAGACACGATGCGTTGACGGCGATCAGCACGCACATTTCATTTGTGGCGACGCCGGGATGCGGATTCGTCTCGTTCAGCAGGCGCATCGCCTCGATCCCGTAGGGCGTGGCGGCATTACCCATGCCGAGCATGTTGGCGGAAAGATTCATTGCGACGGCTTCGCCCGCTCTGCCCGCATTCGGAAACAGCAGGCGCAGCACCGGCTTCAGAAGCGCCGCGAGCGCACGCATCCATCCGGCTTCCTTCGCGACGTTCAGCACGCCCATCCATACGAGGTATGCGCCGCACAGCTTTACGCAGGCCGAGACCGCGGCGTCAGCGCCGTCGATCAGCGAGCCGAGCACCGCGTCGCTCTGACCGGTGCAGAGCGAGACTGCGAGCGAACAGATCATCAGCAGGAAAAACACGATATTCATGCTGCAGTTTATGCGAAAATGCGTAGAAAAAGCGTCTTTTTTGAAAACGTTGGAAAAAAACCGATACAAATTGCAAGACTTCTGTTATAATGATATTCGGAAATTTATGACCCGGAGAATAATTGTGAAAAAACGGATATCTCTGATCTTGATCATATGCATGCTGGTGTCGGCGTTCGCGCCGATCGGCTGTTCGGCTTCGCACGGAAACGGAAGCGACGTTTGCCGCGCATTTTTGGAATACATCTGCGAGGGCAGCTACGGAGCGGCCTATGATCTGCTGTCTCCGTCGGTCAAGAATACGTCCGGAACGGATACAAAAGCGGGCGATCCGATGATCTCCGCAAAGGAGTTTACCGAAAAGTACACGCAGATCTTCAACGCGGTCGGACTGCAGGAGATCACATATTTCGTCGGCAACGTGTCGGATGCGTCGGTCACGAGCTCGATCGATTTTCAGATGACGTATCATACCAAGACGCTCGGCGACATGACCAACGACTACACGATCAACGCGCGTTATGAAAACGGGCGCTGGGGCGTGCAATGGACGCCGGCGCTGATCTTTCCCACGATGCAGTGGGGCGACAAGCTGCTGATCGGTATCAACTACCCGAAGCGCGGCGAGATCTTCGACGCCGAAGGCGAGCTTCTCGTCAAGAACCTCGCGCCGGTCACGATCTTTTGCGTGCCGAGCCGCATCCCGGAGGACAAGCGCGATCAGGTCGTGCAGGAACTGCTGTCGATCCCGCAGGTCAAGGTCAACGGCGAGGATCCGAAGGACTTTGAGGAGCGTATCCGTCAGGCGGTCTACAGCAAAAACTCTTCGGCGGTCGTGGCAAAGATCTATCCCGATCAGATGGACAGTGCGCTGGAGGAGCGATTCCTTTCGATCACGGGCATCGGCGTGGACAACAGCGCAAGTCTGACGTCCACGCGCTTCCGCCAGTATCCGTACGGCAAATCCGCCTGCCATCTCCTGGGCTTTGCGGCGGTCATGTGGAAGGAAGACTGGAAGCGTATCGACCTGATCAACCGCAGAAACGATGCGGTAACCGATATTGTCAACATCACGCTCGGCGTGGCGGATCCGACGAACAACCATGTATTCGAGGTCGAGGACGACAGCAACTCCGTATACCAGAAGGACAGCTGGCTCGGATACGCGGGACTGGAGCAGCAGTACGAGGAACAGCTCCGCGGCGAGAAAGGCGGCTTTGCATACATTCAGGGCATCGACGGCTCGAACCGTCAGACGCTGTACAACATTCCGGCAAAGGACGGGCAGGACCTGCATCTTTCGCTCGACATCCGTCTGCAGAAGCGCGTCGAAGAAGTCGTCAAGACGATCGTCTACGACGAAGGCATCACGGGCACAGTGCTCATCATGAACCCGCGCACCGGCGCGATCCAGGCGATGTATTCGTTCCCGGATTACGACGTCGAGGCGTTCAGTCGAGGCGCCGTCGGAACGGACGCGTTCAAAGCGCTTGAGGAAGACCCGCAGACCCCGATGTTGAACCGCGCGATCCAGGGTCTTTACGCGCCGGGATCGACGTTCAAGCCGATGACGGCGATCGCTTCGCTGGAAACCGGTACGCTGACGACTTCGTCGGTGTTTCCGGAATCCGAGATCATTCACGAAGCCAAATATAAATCCACATCCGGCGGATACAAGGACGCGTGGGATGTCAAGAAGGGCGAATACGCGTACACCGGTATCGATGAGATCACGAGGACCGGTACGTCTCGCCGGCATACGCCGATGAATATGGAGTCGAGCATCATCGATTCCGACAATATCTTCTTCTCGTGGGCGGCACTCAAAATGGGCTGGGATAAGTACAAGAGCTTTCTCACGTTCATCGGAATGGGCGAGAGCGTGCCGTTCGATCTGACGACGCAGCGTTCGCAGGTCAAGAACCCC
>ODAI010124381.1_pt1 | contig 15253 bp, 14 predicted proteins | sample 1539321 | NCBI WGS metagenome assembly ODAI01 (sample SAMN02144231, study PRJEB22623) | gut metagenome | biome: sheep rumen | host: Ovis aries | place: New Zealand
ACTTTTGTCAAAGCAAATTTGAAAAAAGATGGTTGTGCTACCAGGATTCGAACCTGGACTGAGAGAACCAAAAACTCTAGTGCTGCCATTACACCATAGCACAATCCTAACAGCGTCCGAACCCTTGTGGGCTGAATGCGGGTGCAAAGGTAGGCTTTTTTGTTGATTGTGCAAAACTTTTTGAGAAAAATTTTATTTGTTATGGCTTTTTTCATCTTTTACATACATTCATCAAGTTTTTTTTTGCCCTTTATATGGATTTTAGTTACCTTTGCACAAAATATGCATAATTATGACTACTAACAATAAACTAATTCGCAATAAAAGAAGAAACAAAATTAGAATCCACAGAGAAGGCGTGAGCCCACTTATTACATGTGGCTTGTGTGCTGCAGTTGTATGTGGTGCAGCATGGTACTTTATGGATTTCCTTGGCTTTGTTTCTTATATTATATTTGCAGTCTCAGCCATTCTTTATGGTATTCTTTATAATTTCTACCGTTGTCCTATCCGTATGTTTCAGGGTGCTACGACTAATGTGGTAGTTGCTCCCGCCGACGGCCACATCGTAGTGATAGAGGAAGTGGAGGAAATGGAATATTTCCATGACAAGCGTCTCATGGTGTCAATCTTTATGTCACCTACTAACGTTCATGCAAACTGGATTCCTTGCGAGGGTACTATTGTAAAGGTAGGACATCAGAAGGGTAACTTCAAGGCTGCTTATCTTCCTAAGGCAAGTACAGAGAATGAACGTTCAATGGTCGTAATTCGTACTCCACATGGCGAGGAGGTTATGGCACGCCAGATAGCAGGTGCAATGGCTCGTCGTATCGTCACTTATTCAAAGGAAGGTGAGGAATGCTTCATTGACGACCACATGGGATTCATCAAGCTTGGTTCACGTGTTGATGTTTATCTGCCACTCGGTACTGAGATTAAGGTACAGATGGGACAAGCTACTGTTGGAGATGAGACTGTTCTTGCTATTCTTAAGGGCGGAGAGAGCGAAGGCCAGGATAAGTAACCCGATATCTCTGCTTGATATGTTGTCATACTACAATCGACGATAATCATTATGAAGAAACATATTCCAAATATGATTACTTGCTGCAACCTCATCTGTGGTTGTATAGCAACTGGTGCTGCTTTTCATAATCACCCAGCAACAACATTCTTGTTCATTCTCCTTGGTGCATTCTTTGACTTTTTCGATGGTCTTACTGCACGTGCACTCGGAGTAAGCGGAAAGATGGGACTTGAGTTGGACTCACTTGCTGATGTTGTTACGTTTGGTGTTGCACCTTCTGCATTACTATTCACCTTATATACTAAGGTGTGTTATCCAGAGTTGCTTTACACTAAGTTCTGGTTCACAGTTATGCCATTCACAGGATTCCTTATTGCGGCATTCTCTGCTCTTCGACTTGCAAAGTTCAATATTGACGAGCGTCAGCACATGGGATTTATAGGGGTACCTACTCCTGCAAATGCAATATTCTGGGCAGCATTGATTTCAAGTAGCGAGAGTTTCCTTACTTCTCCTCATTTCAATGCTCCATTCCTTCTTGCATTTGAGCTTCTTGCTTGCTGGCTACTTGTATGCGAAGTACCAATGTTTGCGCTTAAGTTCAAAAACTATTCTTGGGCAGATAACAAGATTAAGTATATCTTCCTTATCCTTTGCGTCATCATCCTTGCTGTCTCTGCAGTAGTTGGTATGTCAGATGGCAATACATGGCAGACTGTATCAAAGGGTATTGCTGGTTGCATAGGCTTATATGTTGCCATAGGCTTGGCTGCACCAATGAAGGAAGTGTTCTACGGAATGATTGGCAAAAATTAAACCACTGACATGATGTCATAACTTTTCCATTTGGCACGTTATTTGCCAAACAGCACAGAAAAGTTATTAACGAAATACAGACAATACGTATGTGGGCAGTTTTCTTTGCTTTCTTTATATTCGTCCTCGCTATAATCATCTTTGGTGTTGCAATTATTGCACACCTCTTGAGTAAGGTTGTTGGTGGTTTCGCGAATCTTTGGTACATCCTTACTGGAAAGAAACCTAAGAACTTTGGAGGTCGCAACAGGCAATACTATAGAACTTCAAATACATCTGGTGTATATGGTGATGCTACTTCTGCATCGTCGTCAACATCATCAACAGAGAGTCATCATCACCAGAAGGGCGAGAAGGTGTTTGCGGCAGACGAAGGCGAATACGTTAGCTTTGAAGAAATCAAGTAAATTATGGGTCGTGAGTTGTGATTTATGAATTATATGCTCGTAGATAATAACAGACACAGCTTTACTTACAACTCATAATTCTGAACTCATAACTTAAAAAGGATATATATCTGCCATTTGTCAGATATATATCCTTTTCTTTTTGTATGCATTTTGTTGCCATCATATCTTCCATCCGCCAAGTTCCTTGACCTTACGTGGTGGATTACCAGCAATGACAGAGTTAGATTCAAATTTCTGACCGGTAATCATAGTACCTGCACCGATGACGCAGTTATCAGGAATGACCGAGCCTTTAAAGATAGTGGCTTTGCATGCTATCCACACCTTATTGCCGAAAGTGATTGGTTTGTCACAATTCATCACCTTACCTTCCGTGTCGTAGAGAATATGGGTATCGCTATCCATCACGAGGCAATCCCATCCGAATTGTATATCATCACCAAATGTAATTGACTTGTAACAGTTGATAACCGACTGAGCGGAGATAATGAAGTTATCGCCAATGGTAAGAACCCCATTACCTCCCACATGAAACTTGCTTCCTCTACCTATGAGTGCACTTCCACGGAAACACACCTTACCTCCATCATCTATCTGAAAAAGCGTCTTGTAACAGTCGCACACGTGCACCGTATTGAATCCATACTGCACCATTCCGAAATGTATGGGGCACTCGAATTGTATGCATCCACGACGGTGTCCTTTTATCACTATCTTGGTGCTATAATGAAAACATATAGGCAATTTTACTGCCTGTCGAAAAGGCAGATACCTAAAGTTGAAATACACAGTCTTAGGAATACTTAAAAGTGAGCTTAATTTCATGTCTTTGATTCTTATTATTGCTTTTTGGCAACCGCAAAGATACGGAGGATTTCTGACACATGCAACAGTTGCAAAAAGTAGTAACAATTATTTTTGCCATGAAAACGCCAAATTACGTGCAAGTCGTAAATCCGAAACGTCATTCAGCCACCAAAAGATTTTGACAATCCGAGATTATTGAGTACTTTTGCAGAAAATAAAATTAAACATTACAATATGACAAGAGCAATTATCACAGTGGTAGGCAAAGACACTGTAGGAATTATCGCTAAGGTATGTACTTACCTTGCCGATAACCAAATAAACATTCTCGATATCTCACAGACAATCGTACAGGAATTTTTCAACATGATGATGATTGTTGATATGACCAAGTCGGTCAAGCCTTTTGATGTCATCAACGATGAGCTTGCAAAGATTGGCGCTGACACAGGCGTACAGGTCAAAGTTCAGCTTGAGGATATTTTTAACAAGATGCACAGAATCTGATTCAACCGTCGTTGAATCAGAAATTAAAAGTTATAAGTTAAAAGGTAAAAGTTGAGTGAGGAGTTGGGAAATTAAGAACTAAGCGTAGCGAACTCACTGACCGCAGGGAAGTAATTAAGATTTAGAGAACTATAGAGATTTTTCTAAATATTCGCTTGTCTGAGATTCGTCTATATTCATAAATTCTTACATCTTAATGACCAGCCATACAACCTCACAACCACATAAGAAATATGATAAATATGTCCGAAGTGTTCGAGACGAACAAGATGATTGAACAAGAGAATCTTGACGTCCGAACAATAACAATGGGTATCAGTCTTCTTGACTGTGCCGACACAGACCTTGATGTCACTTGCGAGAAGATTTACAAGAAAATAACAACTCTCGCCAAGAACCTCGTGAAGACAGGCGAGGATATTGCCAAGGAGTTTGGTGTGCCTATCGTCAACAAGCGCATAAGTATCACACCAATATCACTCGTGTGCGGCTCTTGCTGCAAAATTCCTGGCGACTATGTAAAGGTGGCGAAGACACTCGACAAGGCAGCCAAGGAGGTTGGCGTCAATTTTCTCGGCGGCTACAGCGCTATCGTGAGCAAGGGTATGACAGAGAGTGACGAACTTCTCATCCGTTCCATACCAATGGCAATGGCTTGTACCGAACGCATCTGTTCAAGCATCAACGTGGGTAGTACAAAGACAGGCATCAACATGGATGCTGTACGCCTCATGGGTGATATCATAAAGGACACAGCTGAACAGACAAAGGCAAACGACTCACTCGGATGTGCCAAGCTCGTTGTGCTCTGCAACGCTCCTGATGACAACCCATTCATGGCTGGAGCCTTCCACGGAGTGAGCGAGGCAGATGCCATAATCAACGTGGGCGTAAGCGGTCCTGGTGTGGTGAAGTACGCCCTTGAGCAGATGGACAAGAACGCAATGGCTGAGAACGGCAGCAATGCCAACTTCGAGGTGCTTTGCGAAACAATAAAGAAGACAGCTTTCAAGATTACACGTGTAGGACAACTCGTGGCACAGGAAGCAAGCAAGCGACTTGGTATTCCATTCGGCATCATCGACCTATCACTTGCTCCAACACCTGCCATCGGTGACTCCGTGGCAGACATTCTCAAGTGCATAGGTGTAGAGCATCCTGGCGCCCCAGGTACAACAGCAGCTCTTGCCATGCTCAATGACCAAGTGAAGAAAGGCGGAGTGATGGCAAGTTCATACGTAGGCGGTCTCTCAGGCGCATTCATTCCTGTGAGCGAAGACCAAGGAATGATTGATGCTGTAGAAGCGGGTGCACTCACAATAGAGAAATTGGAAGCCATGACCTGCGTATGCTCAGTAGGTCTCGACATGATAGCCATCCCTGGCGACACTCCTGCCACAACCATTGCAGGAATAATAGCTGACGAGAGTGCCATAGGTATGGTGAACCAGAAGACCACAGCCGTGCGCATCATACCTGTCGTAGGTAAGAGCATTGGCGAAACAGTAGAGTTCGGAGGACTTCTCGGCTATGCGCCTATCATGCCAGTCAACACATTCTCAAGCGAGCGTTTCGTCAATCGTGGAGGACGCATACCAGCTCCTATCCACTCATTCAAGAATTAACAAAAAAATATGAGCAAACATTGTTTCAATCAAGTCAAGTTAGGCATCATTGCTATCATGACGGCACTTACCTTCTTTGCTTGCAGCAAGGACGAGGAACAAGCCTTTCCACGTCTCAGGGCTGATTTCTTCGATGTGTATATAGATGCTGACACCGCAGTACAGACCATCACCCTCGACAACGGAAGGACATTTCCACTCAACGAAGGGCACACGGTCAAGGCACAGGCGGCAGACACCATCATACGTTGCTACGGTCAGTTGGAAATTGCTGCCGATAGTTCGTACGTCACCATATACAGCATCTACCCTGCTCAGTGTTTTGCTCCCACGCCAAGAAAATTCTACAAGCCAGAGGTTTATTACAAGAACCCCGTGAATATTGTCACCGTGTATAAGGCACGCCACTACATCAACGCCATCGTAGCCTGTAAGATGAGCGGCATCAAGGAACACGCTTTCGACTTCGTCAAGGACAGTATTTCCATCAACCCTCTGACACAAAAGAAAACAATGCACCTCACTCTTTTCCATTGGAAAGCAGAGGAAGAACAGGAGGGATACTCACAAAAGCAATACATGAGTGCACCAATGGATGAGAGTCACTACGAAGCTGATGAACGTTTTGATTCCGTTGCTCTTCACATCTTCACATATGATGGTATAAAAGTGTTCACATACGAAAAGTGACCTTTATTCAAGCAAAGTTAACAGAGGCTAACATGTGGATAGCTACACTCATTGAACGGTGGCCAACAGAAGTGAACTGACAATTGTTATACGAATAGCGGAAATGATTTAACCTACGGTTGGATTGTTTCCGCTCTTTTTAGCTATATTCATCCTTAAAGAGGAAATAGAGATAGAACAAACGAAAAAGGTCTTCTGTAACTCACTACAGAAGACCTTTTCGGAAAAAAATGAACATTTAAACTTTTTTGGGAACGAATCTGAACATTTTTTTAATTTTAATGGATTAACCATTGCTACGGGAATTTTTTTGAACAATTAATTTATAGCCCCTAAGTTATAAATGAACAAGAAAAACCAATTAGGGAAGATGAACTTGAACAAGAAAGTAATGAACATTTATATTTTGAAAAGTTTTATTTGCAATTTAGTGAAACGTCATTGTTTTGTTTTGACGTTGCAAAGGTAAATCTTTTTTGCGTTACGGCGTTCATATTTTTGACAGCTTTTTGTCCATATATCATTTCAAGCTATCAATTGAGACAAAATTAAAGCCAAAACGTGATAAATTGTCAAAAAAACACCAAAAAACGTCAATTTTCAAAATAAACACACAAAATTTACATTTTTAGTGCGTTTTATGGATTTTACTTGCATTATAAATGCATATTTAGGAATATTATTACATTATTAACACAAAAATACAAGTACAAAACACCAAATCGAGCGTAAATGAAATGTTTGAAGATTTTTCTCAATAAAAACCTGTAACGGAATGATATAGTATGTTTACATATCTTTTAATGTGATGATACGTCATTTATATTGGAAAAATCATTTTGATATTTCCACAAAACATACATAAAGAAATAGATATTACACAAAATGTCCCCCCAACAGCTTATAACGATATTAGAACAGAAGTGAATGATTGTTGCATAAATCACACCTCATGTCATAAAAGGAGATAAGTGAATGAAGGCCCACTCGTTTCTGTTTTTCTTTACATAACACACAAAACAGTACAGGTTGGAATTACTTGTTTTCACATGGTATCTCTTTAAAAAAAATCGACCCCCCTATGAATCTATCACCGGAGGAGTCGGGAATGAATGAATAAAATATAGTGAACAAATGCTCTCAGAAGAGTTTACTTCCAAAAGCGAGTGCAAAGTTAAGAGATTTTATTGAATTAATAACATAAAATTTGATAGTTTTTGAACGAAAAATAAAATAAATTTCTTGCATTTCCAAAATACGCTACCATTTGGTTAACTTATCACCTAAAAAGGACAACAAAGTGATGGGGAAAAGCAAGTTGCTTTATGCACAAAGGAAGATACACGTTTAAAAGCATGATAAGCACAATGTAATGTAGAAATACTCATTTATGAGTATTTCTACATCACTAAATGCAAAATGTAGGTATTATTTATACTGTTTTTTCTTGTACAGTTGAATAATCTTTCATACCTTTGCAATGTCTGACGAAGAACTACGATGCGTCAAAACATACCTTATATATAAGGTGTAGAGATTAAAGACAGAATAAACATTAATAATAAAAAAAACTAAACATTATGGCTTACGTAATTAGTGACGATTGTGTAATGTGTGGAACTTGTGCAGGTGAGTGTCCATCAGGTGCTATCTCTGAAGGTGATAGCAAGTATGTAATTGATGCAAACGCTTGTGTTGACTGCGGTACTTGTGCAGATGCTTGTCCAGCTGGTGCTATCAACCCAGGTGAATAATCACATTCACACACATTGAAAAAAGCCTCTTGACGAATCCGTCAGGAGGCTTTATTCTTTTTGTGGTAGTACCATACACAGCACTACCATAAATTATTATATTTCAGTTTTGGTTTCAACTCGTCAGGGCTGTCATTGGTGAACATATCCACGTCACCAGCAACCTTAGTGAAGAGGTCAGAGATACGCTCCCTATCAATCGTCCACGCCGGGCGGAACTTGTCTGAACGCATGTAGTTGAGGATTGACAGACGCATCTGACGTGCTACATGTCGCTTGTCGAGGGCAGATGTGATGTCCATGGTTGTCATTACAAGGCGACCCTTACCCACGTTTGCCTCAAAGAGCATTCCTATCTTACGAGAGACAAACCAGGTATCAATGCTCTGCACGAGTGGCTGGAAATCCTTCGGGAAGTCGGTGAACTGAATTACCTGAGCACGGTTGACAAGCTCCCACCACTGCATGTCGGAATGGTAATCCGTTGGGAAGAGGTCGAAGATGCTATGAGTGTTCTCAACATAAATACCTGTAGTGTGAGGAGGACGCATCTTGAACCATGAAGTGTTCCAGAATACAGGTGTGAACTGCTGTACAACCTCCTTGCCGTAACTTACCTTGCCTGCAGCACAGATAAGTACCTTACCACCCTTTTTGAGCACCTTCTGTGCCTGTTCGTCAAGTGAATCGGTAAAGTAGATGTCATCTATCCATTGTGAACCCTTACGCTTACCATCCTTAACCTTAGCAGTACCATTGATGGCGAGGTTCTTTTTACTATTTTGTATCTTTTTATACTTCTTCGAATAAGCATATTTACCATCATTATTGAATAGGTTTGCATACGCATAGCCATTACCCGAAGGATTATCCAAATCATTAACAGAAACACTCAAATCAGGCTTTGGGTAAACCCAGATATCCCAATGGTTACGAGCTTCCGTGCCAGGGATTGTGATGACAAGCGTGAGCTTTGAAGGTTCCTTAATCTGGCTAAGTTTGTATGAAACGAAACCGACATCGTTATTTGCCCCCACAGGAATATCCGTAACATCCAAATCTGCTTCTGAAAGCAACTCACCATATTCACATGTTGCCCGATCAGATTGGTTCTTGGAGGCTTTATAGATAGCAGTATGTACGCTTACCGATTTCAAGTCATGGTCAGAGAACTGGTTTACCTCTATTCCTGCCACGAATGTTTCGTCATTCTGATAAGTGAACTTAGGAATGCGTGCGAGCGGAACGATTGGCGAACAGAACTCACGGAACTTGTCGTTGGTGATGTAACCCTTATCGTCGAAGAACACGTCTGTGACACCCACGAGTGCCGTTCCCTGTCCCGAATAATCATTGAGTGAGAGAAGTTGGAAACCTGCGTAGTTAGGCGTACGGAGCGTGCGCTCAACCTCTGCCTTGTAGCAAAGTGCCTGAAGCTTACCACTCGCCATCATAAAGTCATGCGCACGGGAGCCCATACCGTTATCATTAAGTATGTCGCGGAAAATCTCGAAGTTCTTTGCTTTGTTCACACCTGTGTATTTACCTATCTCGTCAAAGTTAGGGAAAGCACACCACTGACCTGTCTCATGTGACACGTAAGGAATGTTGATTGGCGTGTTTGGCATATCCTTGCCATTGTACATTGTGATGTTATTGCGGAAATTGACGGTTGCCTCTGGAGCTTTCTTTACCCACTCGTTTAAGCCACGCGCACCAGCCTTTACGGCAAACTCACTCTTTGGTTGCCATGCCCATCCACCGCCAACACTGAATCCTGGATAGAGATGACGCGGGTCGTACTCCTTGAACTTTTCCACCTTATCTCCCGACCACTTCACCCAGTTGCCTGCCGGTTCATTACCGAACGCCATGAACGTAAATGAAGGATGATTGCCATAGGTATCACAAATAGCCTTCACCTCAGCATCGAGGTAAGTATCAATAAACTCACCACGACCGAGCTTCACACCATGATTTGGCCATGAAGGGCCTTCTGGCTGGATGTAGAAACCAGTCATGTCGGCAGCAAGGAAAGCCGCCTCTGGAGGACAATATGAATGGAAACGTACGTGGTTAAGACCGAAGCTCTTCATGCGCTTGAACAGTTTTACCCATGACTCCACGTCCATAGGCGCATAACCAGTGTTAGGGAAATCGCAGTTCTCCACCGTTCCGCGAAGCTGAATCATCCTATTATTAAGGTAGAACATCTTATCCTTAACCTCAATCTTACGCATACCGAACACTGTCTCGGCAGATGAAGCACCCGTCTTTGTCTTCACATCCACATGAAGGCGATAAAGCTGAGGATTGAACTCATCCCACAAGAGCATACTGTCTCCCATCTCAAGCACAATGTCTTTTTCCACCACTTCTGCACCAGTGAGTGCTACCTCTACTGGCTTTGACATGACACAGTGTTTTGCATCCGTGTTGAAAGCCTCAGCTTTCAATGTTACAATCGCAGTTTCCTTTGACGCAAGCGGACGAATGGTAAGACGCACACGAGCATTCTTGGCATCTATGTCCGTATAAACCTTGCAGTTGTCAATATGACTAAGAGGGCGAAGTTCCATCTTACCTACAATACCGTTCCAGTTGCCTTGTGTCTGGTCGGTAACAGAGTGGGAATCCTGTCCCACCTTGACAGTTTCAGGGTCGTTGTTCACACAAATTGCAATAGTGTTATCACCCTGTTTGAGCACACCCTTTGGAATGTCATATACATGAGGAACACAGAGTGAGTTACGGAAATCCTGCAACTTAGTTCCGTTCACCCATACCTCTGAGACGATGTGCGGACGTTCAAGGTAAAGAGTATAGAGAGCATCTTGGCTCACGTGTACGGTACGCTTGTACCAAGCCTTACCCACATAATGCTTGTCAGGAGTGAGGAAGAACTGAAGCTTCATGTCCTTACCCGGCTTACGATATTTCTTCATATAAGGATTGAAGAAATAGCTGGAGTCGTAGAGCGAGCCGATCCACTTTGTATTGACACTAATGTCATCGCCTTTCAACCTCTGAGGCATAGATGCAGGAAGCGTAATCCTGTCATTGAACTTATAGTCCTTGTTGAACCATCCTTCCGCCTCTCCCCTATCGTCCCTATCAATCTGGAACTGCCATTCGCCGGCAAGGTCAATCACACTCTGAGCGTTCATGCCGAGAGCGGAAAGAAGGTATAAAACCGAAATTGTTAGAAATTTACGCATGGTTATTTTTAAGTTTGGATTGTTACTTAACGAGTGCAAAAGTACAAAGATTTGACGGATTATTTCTTCTGTCATTCAAAATAACTATCTTTGTGCCGTAAAATAATCCATGTAAATGTAAAATCAAATAAATTCAGAATGAAGTCACGCGATGTCTAGAAACGAAATTTTTAACACGAATTATCATTAAATATTTTTGACAATTCGTGGCCAATTGGTGACAATTCGTGCAAAAACTGCACCGAAGGTGCATTATAATTGTCATAAATCAGATTACAGATACGTAATTTTTTTCGCTCAAAACAAACATTCATGCGCAGCCAATTCTGAATTTTGAATTATTAATTCTTAATTTCTATGGTACCATTCAAGAAGATAACACAAAGCGAACGCAAAACGATAGATTCGTTCCTTGCACGTCAGAGCGAGAAGTCTTTACTTCACGCCATTAAGTCATTTGCTGACAACGAAGACACATACTATGCCATAGTTGAAGACATGCTCGTAATGCGTCGTGAAAAGGAGCGCACATATTACTACACCATGCCTTATGGCAGAGGACAACTCCGCTACGTACTTATGCAACTCATGGAAAACGCCAAGATTATGGGGTGCAAATGCGCCATCGTATTGGTGGACGAAGATGATTCATGTGCAATAGAATCTGCTATGCCAGGACACTTCTCCTGCAATAAAACCGACGATGGCACAATCATTGCAGAAGCCGTAAAGGACTTCTCCAACTCCGTGTTCAACAATAACGAGAGTATGGTGCCAGCATGGTAACACCTTTAGAGTAAATTACTATATCATACTCATTTCCTTCTCATCTTAGAGCATCAGTTTCTTCATGTCTTCGATGTACTTGTGTATGTCTTATTTTAAATAAGACACACAACTGGAAGTTATTGATTTATAAAGCTATCACGAGCCACAATAAAATTAAGCTTTTCGTGTTCATAAACGGTGTTTAGCAAGCGTTTAACAGCCGTTTAACATCTGTTTAACGACTGTTAAACGCATTATTCATTCTTAATAATGAAGTTTGGTAAATTATTATTACCTTTGCACTTACCAAGACAGACAAATGTATTTTTCATACATGGGTAATGCAAGATAAAACAAGCTAACACTTACAAACAAATATGAAGAAAATACTAACACTACTATCGTTACTAACCTGCCAGATGATGACTGGCAACCTTACATTTGCACAGTACAACGAGCAAAAGGAACAGGCAGCATCCACCAACGCACCACTATCGGAGTTCGTGGATATGCAATCGCAGTTGTTCAACTTCGACTGGCGTTTCTGCATGGGCAATGTTGCTGGTGCAGAGCGTCCCGACTTTGACGACTCAGCATGGAGAACCATCAACCTTCCCCACGACTTCCAGTTTGAGATGCCATGGACAGAAGGTGACAAGAAGGACAAGAACAACATGGGACGTGGCTTCAAGGATATGGGTGAGGCATGGTACCGTAAGACATTCACCCTTCCTGCGTCACTCAAGGGCAGACGCATCACCCTCGACTTCGGCGGCGTGATGTACTATGGCGACGTGTATGTCAACGGCAAGAAGGTGGCAAGCACAGAGTATGGCTACATCGGATTTGAGGCCGACATCACCAAGGTTGCCAATCTTGGTGGCACGAATACCGTAGCTGTATATGCCAATACGGGTAAAAAGAACGGCTCACGCTGGTACACAGGTGGCGGAATCTTCCGCGACGTACGTCTCTGTGTGAGCAACGAGACACGCATCGCACGTCATGGTCTCTATGTGACAAGTGCACCTCATGGCAATATCGAGCGACCTGATAATCTTAATGCACAGAGGGTCAGCCCCCTCCTAACCTCCCCACTGGGGGAGGGACGCCATCCGGAAAATGATTCAGCGAACAATGTATCTTCCCTTTCTCCCCTCGGGGAGCCAGAGGGGGCCTCATGGGATGTGCTCGTACAGCTCCAGATAGTCAACTGGCAGAAGCACGACCTCACACTCAAGGCAACGCTCAAGGATGCTGACGGCAAGGTCATCGGACATAGCGAATGTGGAATGCCCGACCATACCAAGCAGAACAATACGGAGGTGGCTCTGCCATTCATCAACGTCAAGGAGCCTCATCTATGGTCACCCGATTCGCCTTACCTTTATACTATAGAGGCAGTAGTGACTGAGAAGGGACTTGTTATTGACTCCGTGAGCGACAATATAGGTCTCCGCACAATCGAATATTCGCCTGAATTTGGATTCAAGCTTAACGGCAAGAAGACGTTCCTCAAGGGAATTGCCAATCATCACGACCTCGGAGCACTCGGTGTGGCAGCTTTCGACAAGGCTATCGAACGTGAGTTCCGACAGTTGAAAGCTTTCGGCTTCAATGCCGTAAGATGTTCGCACAATCCGTATTCTGAGAGTTTCACCAAGATAGCCGACCGTGTGGGAATACTCATCGTGGACGAGCTTATAGACAAGTGGTCGGACAACGAATACTGGGGCGGACGCCAACCTTTCATGAACATCTGGCCAGAGCTTATCACCGAGTGGGTGAAGCGTGACCGCAACTGTCCATCAGTCATACTCTGGAGTCTTGGTAATGAGCTTCAGACCGTAGATGGATGGAGCGGATACAAGACCAACGACTGGGGAATAACGACATACCGCATCTTTGACCAGATGCTCAAACGCTATGACCGTACACGTCCTACGACCGTAGCCATGTTCCCTGCAAGAGCAGGAGCACAGCGAGGCACACCCGACTTCAAGACTTATCAGGTGCCACCCGAACTGGCTTGTGCCACAGAGGTAAGCTCATTCAACTACCAATGGGACGCATATCCAGGCTATTACCAGTACAAGCCAGACCTCATACTTTTCCAGAGCGAGGCTGTCACAAAGCAGCTCCAGCAGCCATTCTACGGTATGGACCAAAAGCGTGGCGTGGGACTTGCATGGTGGGGTGCAATAGAATACTGGGGCGAGAGTGACGGATGGCCAAAGAAAGGATGGAACTACTCATTCTTCAACCACACACTTGAACCTTATCCACAGGCATACCTCATCAAGAGTTGTCTCAATCCTGCAGAACCGTTGGTGAAGATTGGTGTCGTTGATGGCAAGGGCGAAAGCAAGATGTGGAACGACATCAAGGTAGGTTCAGAGCGCATCAACCAGAACTGGAACCAGAAGGAAGGCAGTCGCATGAGTCTCATGACCTACACCAATGCTGAGGAAGTGGAGCTCATATACAACGGCAAGTCGCTCGGAACACAGAAGAACGACACGACCAAGATTGAGAACCGCAACATCATAAAGTGGAACAACATCGACTATGGCAATGGTGGTAAACTCATTGCCGTAGCACGAACAGGCGGCAAGGAAGTGGCACGTGACGAGGTGGAGTCAACAGGCAAAGCCGTTGCCCTCAAGGTTGTCATCGAAGGCAAAAGCCCACTAACCACATTCAACGCCAAGACAGACGCATGGAAAGCTGACGGTATGGATTTGCAATACATAAAGGTGTTTGCAGTTGACAGCAAGGGTCGCATCGTACGTAATGCAACCAATGAGGTGAGCATCAAGGTGAGTGGCGAGGCTTCGCTCGTAGCCATGGACAATGGCGACCACTACACAAGTGACCTTTTCAGCGGAGTAAACACCAAGACCATGCAGACAGGATTTATGCAAGCCATAATCCGCAGCACACAACGTGCTGGCAAGGTGACTGTCGAGGTGACATCACCAACGCTGAAAGGTGCTAAGGCAACGATGACTTCAAGTCGCCATTGATGATTAACTGTTAAAACAGCGTTCAAACACTGTTCAAACGGCGTTTAATCAAAAATAAAAAACTGTTCAACATCCGCTAATGTCAGATGCTGAACAGTTTTTGTTTTATTATTTCGTAGGTAACGTCAGAACACTTCCTCCATCAGTGTAGGAAAACCGACAACCTTGTCCTTGAAAGTCTTGAGCAGTTCCTCATTGAGTTTTGCACCTACCTGGGTGTGCCACTTATGAAGTATGGCACTACTTTCCATTTCAAACTGGAGGGAAAAACATTCACTGGCATCATCCTTGTGGCTGAGGATACGAGTGAGACGAGGCTTAGTGAGTTCGCCACTCTCTATTGCCTTTGGAACATACACTTCGTGCAAGAATACTACAAAATTCTGAGCATCTGCTGTTTCTACTTGGAATGTTGTATTATAAATAATCATTGTCAATAATATTAAAAATTTATAGCCATCAGTTCTATATCGTCAATTAAGTAGATGTGCATAATTATTTTTATAATGATTGTATTGATTAATGATGTAGGTTCAGCGCATAAAATAAATGAGTGTAGTGACTCCTACTCGATTGTTTTTAGGCGTTGAAGATGCGCAGTA
>ODAI011192849.1_pt1 | contig 15252 bp, 15 predicted proteins | sample 1539321 | NCBI WGS metagenome assembly ODAI01 (sample SAMN02144231, study PRJEB22623) | gut metagenome | biome: sheep rumen | host: Ovis aries | place: New Zealand
ATGAAGGATGGGGAGTATGAGATAGTGGGGATAGAAAGCAGATAAGCAGCATAGCAAGGCCCCCGGTGTGACCGAGGGCCTTGCTTTATGAATACCTGGAGCTTGTTTCGCTATAGGAAATTCATGCCCCTGGCAGATGAAACCTGGCGGCAGGTCACTTTGGGCGAGGGCATGACCCCTATCATCCCCTATGATGAGTATACACTGTTCAAGATGGATTATTTTATGCCTACGCTTTCTTTTAAGGACAGGGGTGCAGCGGTGCTTGTTTCCTATATCAAGTCTTTGGGCATAAAGTCAGTGGTGCAGGACAGCAGTGGCAATGCGGGCAACAGCGTGGCTGCATATTGCAACAGGGTGGGAATTGAGTGCGAGATTTTTGTGCCGGAGGGCACCTCGGATAAAAAAATCCGCATGATTGAGGCCCATGGGGCTAAAGCTAACATAGTACCGGGCAGCCGTGACCACTGCGCCGAGGTTTGTCGGGAAAAGGTGGAGCGTGAAGGAGTGTACTATGCCAACCATGTGTACAATCCCTTTTTCTACGAAGGCACCAAGACTTATATCTATGAGACTTATGAGCAGTTGGGACGCATGCCTGAGCATATTTTCGTTCCTCTGGGCAATGGCACCCTTTTCATCGGTGTTATGAAAGGTCTGGAAGAGTTGTTGGCAAGCGGTGTTATAGAACGTATGCCGCAAGTGATAATCGTGCAGAGCGAGTTCTGTCAGCCTTTTGTGAAGGCCATGGAAAACGGAGACAAGGATATTACAGCAGCGCCTGTTGCACCTACCATGGCGGAGGGCATAGCCATTGGTCTGCCCCTGCGTAGTGCGGAAATACTTGAGTATATCTACAGGCATAAGGTTCGGGGAATTACTATTCCCGAGGACAGGATTCTCGCCGCCAGAGAAAAGATTGCTCGCCGGGGCATTTACTGTGAACATACTACCGCTGCCGTCTATGCAGGATATGAGCACTATTGCGAGAAATACGGTCAACCCCAAGAGGCCTTGATCTCCATGTGCGGAGCGGGATTGAAGTCAGACCATGACTGATTCAGATTTATGATGAAGATGCCAGTGAACTGGAGGCGTTTAAGCAACTCCAGAACATGCTGCGGCAGACGGGATTGAGGCTCAACTGCAGAAGCTGACTCTCAGGAGATTGGAGCAGCTGGTGTTCAGGGTGTCTGTGTCTCCCCCGCAGGAAACCATTGCCGGGGCCGTTGATGTGATAGTGTACCTCCGGCGACGCGGCACCGGGCGTGTGGTTGAGGAAATACTGGGCATTGACGGGTATGATGGGGAGAAGAGGCGGTATATGGTGCATGAGATAAATTGAAGGTTATGCAAGATTTATCTCGGCGGCCTGTAATGAAAGCTCTCATGAGTCGTATGTTATAGCAACTGATGAAGAAACATACGATGTTTAGAAGGAGCGATTATCATGACGGATACTAAGAAAATGGAATTTGACAAGGATTTGCTTAAAAAGACTGCTGGCAAGGAGTTTGCGTTTCCTGTGCTGATCATGACACAGCCCAGCTTCCCGAGCATGAAGCCGGTTGTCCCGTTCAAGTCCAGGGTGAGTGCGTAAAAACGCTTATCCCTGTGTATCACGAACTATTACAACATGAAGAAATGGCCCTCGCCGATTCGGTGGGGGCTTTTACTGTTCTATGGCAGGAAAAAGGGGGGCTTAGAAGGAATAGGGGGAGTAGGATAAGCTTTTGGGAAGCTCAATAATTAGCAAAGTGGGATTCACGTAATATGGCTAAATTGTGGAGGTGCATGATTATGAAAAAGCTATTGTCTGTGCTGGTAATAGCGGTGGTGATGGCTTGCATGCTGCCAAGCTGCGAGGCTGAAGATGTGTGGGTTGATCATTGGAGAGATTCGAATATAGATGTCTATGTGATGGATGACACTATTTCCAGCGGAACATCTAGTACAGGCAGATATTTTGATGTGACGGCCAAGACGGTGAGGGACGGACAACTGCTGGATATGATAACCTGGGAGTTTAGCAAGCATAATGATGATATGTGGCGGTTTGAGACAAGCATCATGGATGGCAGCCACACTACTGTGGTTATCCCCAGAAATGGTATCTTTGAGTTCTGTATGGATAAGCTGGGGTGGAACTACAGGATAGTAGATTTATGGTATTACTGATATGACATGACAAAAAGCTGCGTGGCTCTGCCTGGAAGGCAAGGCTGCGCAGCTTCTTTGTGTTTCAGTCCCACTGGTCTGGAACGAGGATTCTCATGCCGTTCTTCAGCTCATAGGCGGTGCCGGAAGTTTTGTCATGGGTAAGTGTGTAAGGGTAGGGATCCCAGAGACGCAGGATATCATCGTTGGGGTCACGCAGGATTTTCATGTCAGTCTTGATGAGACCATCATCAGTCCAGGTTGAAGGGGCAGGAGAACGCCAGTAGGCACCGAATGGGTCAGTGTGGCTGAACTCTGTTTCATAGGTTCGTTCTGTGGCGTTAGGGCTGTTGTCGCTTCCAGGCCAGATTGTTCCGGGCAATTCCTGCCTGATGTCATCGAAGTGATGTCTTTTGGCATGGGAGAAGATATCTGGGCAGACCTTGTAGGTAGTATAGAGGGGTGACGGCTGCTCCAAGCTGGGAATCGAGTCAGCCTTGGCCTGTGGCCAGTGCTCTACCATGATTTCACCTGTGGGGAAGATGATAATGCCTCCATTGTGGTGTGTCAGCTGCTTGAGATTCATAGTGTATGCCTCCTCATTCATCTGTGCTGAAGATATTATACCACTTTTTGAGACGGAAAGGAACATAGGTTCTAAAATAAACAGGAATGCAATCACCTTATCTATATACATAATTATATGCCTGATATAAGATAAATAACACAATTATACTGGCTACTGATTGAGCCATTTATGGCAGATGAAATGTTTTGTGAAGTGGTGTTTATCGTCAGATGCAACCTTTTGTGAATAGACACTATTGGCACCTGACGAGCAACCTTTTGTGAAGCTTTCCCCCTGTGGGCTACCAGAAGCGACCTTTTGTGAATATGCTCTGCCACCGGCAACCTTTTGTGAAGTATATCCGCCAGACGCTATAATACTAGGATTGATGCGGGGGTGGCATGTGCAATAGCGGTATCGGACACTGCTGGATGGGCCAGTTGCAACCTTTTGTGAATAACCAAAATCTCATATGCAGAGCCGCTTATGGTGCTATTTCGCCAGGGGGGAGAATGAAGTATAGGTATCAGATACGATGTTTTGTGAATCAATGCTTAGATGGCAGGGAAGGACTGGCAACCTTTTGTGAAGCAGCTATGGCGGGGAATTACTGGACTTCAATTCCAGAAATTGAGGACATTAAAACTATATATACCGTCATCACAATGTAGATATACTATATATAGTTTTATGTGTAGGGCCACATTCTACAGTTATGGAAACAATGCTCATGATGTTCTATTAGTGTTCTAAAAAAAATTTTGCCATTAGATTTTCAGAAGCGACCTTTTGTGAATTTTAGTTATTAACAGGGGGCTGGTTGTGCATAACTAAAGGGGTTGTCGTACTTATCCACATGGTTGCCCACAGATGTTGTGGATAACTCCTTTGGTATTTGAGGAAACCTTCACGAAAGATTGCTTCTGGCTTCACAAAATGTCACTTCTGGGTTTTCAAAAGGTTGCCTCCTTCACAAAAGGTCGCCTCTTATTCCAGTAATACCAACGGTTGCAGCCATCTCCCTGCGGTCTATAATAAGAGTTAGTATATAGTAAATACTATAAGTTACTATGCAATTAGCATGAACAGAGTAATGGGGCTGAGCGGTACATGAGGCGTTCGACCAGCCTCTCAGATGCAACCTTTTGTGAACACTTGCATATAGGGTGGGCTTCTGCTAATATCAAGGCATACGAGAGGAAAGGACGCAGAATCCATGGGGGAACAAGATAACAAGTCGGTCTTGTACTACAACCGGCCTTTGGCTAAGAGCACTCCGAAAGAGGTGTACTCTAAGAATTCGCAGATACTCATTGCGTGGTACAAAAACTGTCTTCAGGAGGCGTACGTCAACGGCCTGCTGAAGAATCTCAACGAATCCATTTCTATCAAGATCGATCTTACGAAGATAGGCAAGACCAAGGGGCTCAGCCTTAGTGCTCTGTCCAACTTCAAGAAAAGAGTATATCGTGATGCTGAGGAATTCCTCATGAGCAACAACCCGGCCATTTACGTTGAGGATGTGACCAACGAGGAGGGCGTTAAGGAGAAGCGGTTGCTCAATATCTTTGCAGGGTTGGATATCTCTCAGAATGGAGAACTCACAATCCACTCATCGCCGCCGTTCCAGAAATACTATATTTCCAACGTCCTTGCTCACCCTGAATTGCAGGTTGGCATTGAGTTTTACCTGCTTGCCAAAAGTCAGTACAGCGAGGGAGTATTAGAACTCATCCTGGCATGCATTGCTGACAGGAGAGCTGATAACCAGATAGAATCAACCTTTGACATCAGCATCCCTCTGGCTACCATGAGAGAAAAGGTGCCGACCAAGAACGATTCCGCTAAAACCAACACCTACATGAAACTTGTGGTCAAGAAGGCAGTTGAGGACATCAACGCCAACCCTGCGTCTCCCATACGGATTAACGATATCAATACAGTCAAAGGGCCAAGAGGGGTTATCCTCGATGTGGTCTTCTCTGTCGAATTCACGGAGGCTGTAAGGACATCGCCGCCCTTTACGACATACGCAACTAACGATTTTATTGACCCGGTAACAAAGTGTCCTTCGATGGATTATGTGATAGGGCGTCTTGACGCTATGCATGTTTCTGAGGTTACTATAAACAAGGCTAAGAAAAAGCCGCTGCCGTTGGTGGCAGCTTGCCTGATGTATACCTTGTCCAAGGGAGGAAATCCGGCACTCTTCAACACTGCAGTCAACAACTGGCGGGCGGAAAAGTCCATTCAGGAATACGCCAGCGATGTGCGCTTGTATCATCCTGAACTCATGGATGATGTAATCGCAAGCATCATCGGCTCTGGAGACCCGGTTCCCATGCCTATGGCCAAGACATTGGACTTTACCGTGGAAGATGTTGAAGATGATGAAATAAGGCATATGGCTTTGTCTATACGGAGTAAGATACAACAACGTGATATGCAAGAAGAGGCAGTTAGCTGATTGACAGATATATATAATAAGGGCATCGGTGCTTTTTGTACCGATGCCCTTTAATATTATGGACTGTGATGGCCGTCTATTAATGCAGCCTGGCTTTAATAGACGGCCAGTATCTCATAAGGAGTGATGCTGTATACCAGACAGGTAGGGGTGGGAATTATGGGTTAAGTTTTCGGCGGGGATTTTAGATGTATATACCACAAGCTTGCAACTTGCAGGTTTGTGGCATTTTTTTTATGCTCACCAAACTACAATGAGAAGCAGAGGAATATTTTCAGAATTGTATAAGGAGGAAGCAATATGAACGGGAAAAAGATGGCATTTAAGGCACTTCATAGCGGGTGGCAGCTCATTAAGGAAAACAAGGGGGCATTCATGTGCATGGGGCTGATGATGGTTTCCAGCCAGTGCTTCGCCTCTACTACTATGCCCTGGGATAGCGGCATTGAGAGTCTGAAGTCCAATCTCACAGGGCCACTGCCTCGGGCAGGTGCAGTTATTTCTATTGCTGCCGGTGGCACCCTCTATGCTCTGGGGCAGAGCGATGTATCACGTTTGGCCATGAAAGGTGCTTTCGGCACCGCCATCGCCTGTGGTGCAGCTACTTTGGCAGGACTGTTCGGTGCTGATAACGTCAGTGGCTGCCTGTTTTTTTAAGAGGTGGATGAAGTGGCTGAGGAAAAACGGCAGATGGAGTTCAAATTGCCTTTGTTTGCGGCACTGACAGAGCCAGTGCTGCTCATGGGTGCTCCACCTGCCATGATAGTGTTCAACTTGTGTCTGGCTGGAATCTTTGTCCTTTCTTTTCATTTCTTTTGGGTCATCCCTTTAAATATTGCCATACATGGGGCCGTTATCTACGTTACCAAGCAGGATGCGGATGCGTTCTACTGTCTCCGCAGCTATATGCAGCAAAAGAGGAACTACAATACTTAGGAGGCAGCTATGTTGGAAGATTACAGATTGGATTTCGGTAAGCCCTATACCTGGCTTTGCTGGGGAGGACTTATACTGCCTGAGGTAGTGAGGAATAAGGACGGTTCCCTCACGGGATTCATCAGATATGATGGCAAGGAGAGGTGCGAAGGGAAGCTGGAACTGGATTTCCCGGAGAGTTGGGCAGTTTGGCTGGATGTCCATCATCTGCGGGGAAAGGTGTCCAAGACCCTTTGCCTCTTATGGAATCCAATTTGGCAGGACAATAATCAAAAGACGACCAAGGGCCTCAAGGGAGAGTCAGTGGCTATTGAAACAGCGCCTGAATATTTCCAAGGAGTGCTGACTGGATTGGCAACGCAGATTGCTGGTCTCAGACCGGGAAGTCGTGTGCTGAGGCTGGAGGAAGTGCTGTCCTATCTTAAAGCTGCCTTACAGATGGAAATCTCTGAGGTCCCCATGCTTGATGTGCCATTGTATCTGGATGCGATGCTATCAAGGGATATGGAAATGAAGCTATATCCCCCTGCCAGCAAGGACAAGAACAGGCTCACTGTCAAAGGCAAGGAGATTGTGGTGGCAAGCCTCAAGGATACATTGCGGGAGCGTCGTCTTGATCTGGTGTTGGGGGCTTTTCGTGAGATGGATTACAGATTTTGCCGCCGTGTTCTGCTCATGTCTGAGGACAGGTTGGAGAAGGAACTACGGGGACTGACTCGGGAGTGGTGCAGCCAGAGAAAGAGTATGGCTGACTATATGCTGGGTAAACAACAAGGGACTGGTGGGCTGGTGAGTGAAATGCTCATCTTTGCCATTGATTCTGAGGAACTGACAGTTCGTCAGGATTATATCAGGCAAATTCTGGAGGCAGTGGAGCTTCCCTATGTGCTGGAGGACTACAACCGCAAGTCATGCTGGTGGGGAAGTCTGCCGGGGATGTTCCGTGCTGGTGGGAAAATCTGGCCCAGGAAGGTTTCTTCCTGGGAAGATTTCCTCTGCCTGAGCTGAAGGGGGGAACTGAGTGTATAAACTTGATTTATTTGAGACGAAGGGCAGTGTTGGCTCTAGTCTACCCTTTGGCTTTGGTAGAGGGAGCAGCAAGCTTTCCCATTTGATGCCCTATGGCATGCTTACGGAAGTTGGTGGCGCAGGGGTATCTATCAACAAGAATGGCTCCCTGATGACGGTTTGGAAATATCGTGGTCCAGATCTTGATAGTGCCCTGCAGGAGCATCTGGCTGTCATTACGGCCCAGCTTAATAGTGCACTGATGGTGTTAGGGTCTGGCTGGGTACTTTATATGGAAGCCCAGCGGGTGCCGGATGCCAATTATGACCGGGATGTGTGTTTTCCCGATGCTGTCACTGGTCTTATTGACGAGGTGCGCAGAGAAAACTTCACATCTGGCAGGTTCTTTCGCTCGGAATACTACTTCTCCCTATGCTGGCTGCCTCCCAGTGACAACGAGGGCAGAATCAAGTCCATGCTTATGGAGGGTCACGAGGAGCATACTGTTTCTGTGGAAGAAAATCTGGAAGATTTCATGGAAATGGCTGATGGAATGTGCAGGATTTTCCGAGAACTAGAGATACCTGCCAAGCTTCTGGACAAGAACGGGTTGGCCACATATCTCCATAGCTGTGTGTCAGATTCAGGGAGAAATATCAGGCCACCTGAGGATGCTTTCTGCGACAGCTATCTCTATGACGCTGACCTGGTGGGGGGCAACTCCCCAAAGCTGGGCAGGAAGTATCTGAAGGTGATTGTGCCAAAGGCTTATCCCAAGTCCAGCCTTTTTGGTATGTTAAATGGCCTCAACAGGCTGAACTTTCCATATAGGTGGGTGACGAGATATTTCCTGCTGGACAAGTCTGAGGCGGTCTCCAAGCTGGATACCAGAAAGACTAGGTGGAAAGGGAAAATGGAGTACTTCTCATCCACAGTCAAGCGTCTTATTTTCAACACGCCTCCTCAGCCCAGCGACATCAACGAGAATGCGGTGGAAAAGGTGGATGAGGTTCAGGCGGCTCTCCGCAGCGTGGATGCAGGGGATGTGGGCTATGGTTTCTATTCCACCGAAGTTATTATTGCTGAAGAGGAGTACGAGAAAGCCTGTCTCTATGCCAAGGCCGTAGAGGATGTTTTCAAGGGTCAGGCTATGAAGCCCCAGGTGGAAAATGTTGGCTCGGTGGATGCCTGGCTGGGCAGTCTGCCGGGAAACTTCCACCACTACTGCCGCAGGATTTATGCTTCCACTGGTAATCTCATACATATGATGCCACTGTCAGATATTTGGCCGGGACAGAAGCGATGTGAGCATTTGGGCGGCCCGTCACTACTCTATACCAGAAGTGATGGTGCAACGCCTTTCAGGCTGAATCTCCATGTTGGGGACGTAGGTCATACTCTGGTGGTGGGGCCTACGGGTGCGGGCAAATCTGTCCAGCTCAACATGATGGCGGCGCAGTTTCGGAAGTATAAGGGAGCGCAGATCTTCATCTTTGACAAAGGCGGCTCCAGCAGAATCCTCACAGAAGCAGTTGGTGGCAGGTATTTTGACCTGGCCAGCAGTCGCAATGGATTGTCATTCCAGCCACTGGCTGACATTGATGACGATGATGAGCGTATGTGGGCCGTGGGTTGGATAACAGATTATCTGGAGTCTGTTCACGTTGAAGTCACGCCGGAACTTACCAAGTATATCTCGGAAGCACTGGCTTCTATGCGGGCCTTGCCCAAGCAGCACAGGACAATGCTGACGTTATGTACCAGCATTCAGAATCAGGAACTGAAGACGGCCCTCAGGCCGCTCACTATCGAGGGGGACTATGGCAGCATCTTTGATGCCTCTGCCGATGATCTGGACTTTTCCTCCTGGCAGGTCTTTGAGATGGAAAGTCTCATGAACAACACGCCAAAGATTGTTGGCACTACGCTGCTGTATATCTTCCACCGCATTGAGGGAGAGATTAAAAAGGACGAGAGGCCTTGCCTATTGGTGTTGGATGAAAGCTGGGTGTTTCTGGATAATCCTCAATTTGCCTCCAAAATCCGGGAGTGGCTGAAGGTGCTTAGAAAGTCCAATACCTCCGTGGTGTTTGCCACCCAAAGCCTGGCAGACATTGTAGCCAGTCCCATTGTGGCAACTATTTTGGAATCTTGTCCCACGAGGATTTTCCTGCCTAATAAGGATGCTATGGACGATACCAGAACCGGAGCTGACAAGCCCAGTATGAGGGAAATGTATATGTCCTTTGGCCTCAACGAACAACAGATTATGATGCTGGCCAAGGCCATCCCAAAGCGGGAATACTACTATACATCGCCCCTGGGAAACCGTATCTACTCTCTGGATTTAAGCCCCTTGGAACTGGCTCTTGTGGGAGTAAGGACTGAGGATTTAAGGACGTGTGAGGCCATGATAAGAGAAGATGGACATCAGAATTTTGCAGTCAGATGGCTGAGATACAAAGGACTGGATGGCTATGCCAAGCGGCTGGAAGAACTGGCGGACAGGAAGGAGGAGAAAATTGGCGTTTAGGATATTTGCTGTCATGTTCGGTTTTGTGATGCTGATGGGGCTGGCCAGGCCTCAGCAGGTGCTGGCCTATGAGGATTCTGAGATCGTCTATAGCGAAGTGGCAGGAAAGCTGGGGCAGTCTGATGAGGCTGCCTGGCTGACGGACGCCATCCTCTACGCTGGGGATTTGTATGGCGTGGATCCGCTTCTGCTGACAGCGGTTATGGAAGCAGAAAGCGGTTTTTCCATGAGCAGTGTTTCTCCTGCAGGAGCTTGCGGCTATATGCAGCTGATGCCAGGAACTGCGGCCAGCCTTGGGGTTGACCGCTATAATCCCTTGGAGAATGTTCTGGGAGGAGCATCATATTTGCGCACCCAGATGGAGCGCTTTGCCGGGGATGGGGACTATGGCCTGACGGAAGCAGTGGCTGCTTACAATGCCGGGGGAGGTGCCGTAGAGAAGTATGGTGGTGTGCCTCCCTATGGTGAGACCATAAGCTACCTAGGCATGATCGGCGAAATATATAGCTGGCTGCTGGCACTGGCAGAGGAATAGATTGACTTGATAACACTGCGGTAATAGGGCAGATAAATTGATTTGACAGAATGCGGGGAGGGCTGATTGTGCTTGGATTGAAGAACAGATTTAAAAAGAGCAGTGTGGCTGTGATGGCGGCTTTGTCTCTCCTGTGCGTGACACCCAGGGCTGAGGCTGCGGTGCTTGTGTATGATGCAGAAAATGTGGCTCAGGCTATCAAGACGGCTATTACTACGGCTAATATCCTCACCAATGAGGAAAAACAGTTGCTCCTGATGATACTCAACATGAAGAAGCTGGATGCCAACAGTCTCCTGAAGTATCTCTCCAATATGGCCTCCATCGAGCGTTACCCCTTGGACGAGAAGCATGAGCAAATAGGTGTGCTCTCTACCAAGGGCACTACGGATTCTTTCTGGCAGCAGAATTTCAGGAATATCCAGTCGGTCATCAATGGCAGGATGACAGTTATGGATGCATATTATGCGGGACAGGCTGCCTACAAAGCTGAAGCTGACACCAACAACGATACTGTAAGGTCGGCCAGGCTGACTCAGGATATGGCAGACAAGCTGTCTGAGCAGACCATGGAAGCATTGGAAAGCTCCCAGAAGGCAGAGGGTAATCTGCAGGCTGTACAGGCCAATACGCAGGTACTGGGGGCAGGAGTCATGTCCCTGATACAGAGCAATAACCTGCTGGGCAGCATGACTGCAGCCCAGGCGGTGAAGTATCAGAGGGAGCTGCAGGAAGAAGTCACAGCCAAGCGCATCAACGAGAGCACGGCTGAGAAGCTGGCAGAACGGGTTAAAAACTGCAGGATGCAGCCTATGAGCTATGAGGAATTCCGGCGGAAGATGGGCTATTGATAGTGGGGCGTGAAGATAGGTGAGTGTGGATGAGAAAATATAGCCTGATTCCTTTGCTGGTCATGGCTGCCTGGCTGATGCTGCCGGATGCAGCCATGGCTGCTGATTCTAGTGCTCTGGCTTGGCGGACACCCTTACAGGCGTTGCGGGATAACATCACGGATAATTTTGTCCCGGCGGTGCTTAATATCATGATTGCTGTCACGGGCCTCATGGTGGTGTTTGGGGACTCAAATCACAAGCGGTTTCTGAACGTTGTGCTAGGGACAGCCATGGCGGCACAGATATTCTACGCCTTGAATGCTTTCGGCCTGGGCAGCATCCTAAATCCTGCAGTATCTGTGGTGGTAAGCCCCGTGGATCTGACCTCCATCCAGATAACGGACAATGTGGAGGATTTCAATCCTCTCAGCGGCTTCATGCGTGAGTTCATCAAGATTATTGACAGAGGCTCCACGGTGCTGGTTGGCTATGCGTTGGAACTGATGGGATTTCTGGTGGTCATAGATGTGGCCCTAGCTCTGGTGCTGGGCCTGGCCAATGAGGACAAGATCCGTTATATCGTGGTGATGGTATTGAAAGTTGGTTTCTTTATGTTCCTCATCGAGAACTGGGTGGGGGGCAGCTACCAGATTACCCACGCCATCATGTCAAGTTTTGAGAAGCTTGGCTTCCTGGCCTCAGGCACCGGCAATATGTATCTGCCGGACAGCATTATCCAGAATGGCATGACCTCATTCAGTGCAATTTGGGGAAATATTTCGCTACTGGGCATGTCCAGTCTGGGGGCATTGATTGGGGATCTCGTCATTGCTTTCACTGTGCTGGTTACCACGTTCCTCACTGGCGTGGAAATGTTTATGGCCCGGATTGAATTCTGGGTGGTTTCCCTTATTACCGTGATTCTGCTGCCATTTGCCATGCATGAACGTACCAGTTTCCTAGCGGAGAAGGCCATAGGAGCGGTATTTTCGCTGGGGATCAAGGTGGCGGTCATTGCCTTTTTGACGGCAGTGACTTGTCCGCTCCTGGCGACTTTCTCCAAGCAGATCAGCGACCAGGCGGCTGCCAATGAGGATTTATTGGAGCTTAGTGCTTTGTTGCAGCTGATGCTGGCCTGTATTGTGGTTTGCATCATGGTGAAGCGTATTCCCCAGCTTGCTCAGGGGCTTATCTCCGGCAGCCCATCCCTGACATCAGGTGATTTCTACGACACCGCGCCTAGTCCGATGAGGATGGCTTCCAAAGCTTTGGCTACGGCTGGGGCTGCTTACGGCACCTATAAGATGGCCACCAATATGCAGGGAGGCGGTACGGCTCTAAAAGCTGACGGAAATACTTCCTGGCTGTCACAGTCAGCGGGAACATTGAAGAACATGGCCTCTATTCAGTGGAACAGTCGTAATCCATTCCTGGCGCAGGAACGAGAGGCAGAGCAGGGTGTGCGTTATATGTACAGTATGATGGCCAACAGCAAGGATATTGATGACACTGCCCATGGCAGGAATGACCACTATGATGAGCAAGGTAATCTATCCCATGACCACCTGTATGCTGCCACCAATCAGAAGTACGGCGCAAAAAACAAGGATGGTAGCACTGTGCAGGATAGCCGGGGCACTAACCTCACTCATGGCTGGACTCCTGCCCCCAAGACGGAGGAACAGAGGGATAGGCAGGAAGCTGAGAAAATCAATGCCATCTTTGACAGTTTCAATGGTAAGTTCAATAAGAAGCGGCATTGAGCATGCAAAAAGAAGTGGTGCAGGGATGCATCACTTCTTTTGTAGGGGGGATATGGAATTGGGAAGGGTTTGAGGACTATGGCAAACTTGATGCTGCGATTTAGGGTTATCAGCGGACGTATCTGGGGTCAAAGCCCAAGTAGTTGCCGTGCTCATCCCAGGTCTCGCCGAAGGTCTGTCCTCGGGTGCAATGGCGACTGAAGGGACGGCGGCCCCAGAGATCGAAGAACAGGAAGTCTATGATGTCGCAGAAGGCCTGGCGGACAAGGAAGAAAAGGAACATGCCGCCAAAAAACAGCAGGGCCAAAGCTGCTATGGCAAAAAGAGTGATAAGGATGTTTTTCATGGGGCACCTCCTATGAAGTGATGCTTATGCGGGGCCAGATAGGTCCTGCTCTAAAGGAACATATATTCTATATATTATCATAGGTGGAGGGAAAAGTCTGGCTTATGATGTTAATAAAGTGGTTAATTTTTGCGGTCTGCTTTTCTCTTGAGATAACCTTAGGAATGGGGCTTGCAGAGGCTGCAGGCTATCACAGTATGATGAATCCCGTGGAGGGGGAGCTGGAGGTAACCTCGGATTTTGGCTGGCGTACCCACCCAATTTACGGCACTCAAAAGTTTCATTCCGGCATAGATTTTGGCTATGACTTTGGCATGCCTGTCCATGCTGCTGCAGAAGGTGTGGTCACCACGGCAGATTGGGTCAGCGGCTATGGCTATCTGGTGGCCATTGACCACGGGGGCAGTCTGGAAACTCTTTATGGACACAATGAGATGCTGGCAGTAACTCCGGGGCAGACGGTGAAGATAGGTCAGGTTATTGCTTATGCCGGTTCAACGGGCAATTCTACAGGGCCTCACTGTCACTTCGAAGTGCGGCTCAATGGTGAGCCTGTGAATCCCTGGGATTATCTCTCCGGCTCGCCTCCCTTCGGGGCTGACGGAATGATGATGGACGGGGACACGGTGGCTGTGAACTACGATGCTTACTATGATTTCTGTAAGCCCATCCGTGACATGGAGGAGAAGATTGCCGAGGTTTGTACCAAGGGGCTGTCTATTATCCAGGACAGCCTAAGGTGGCTGTTCTGGGTACTGATGACCATAGATATTGCCCTGCTGGGACTGGGCATGCTTTTGGGAGAAGACAGGAGCGGCATATATATCAGCAGGTGGCTGGCTGCCAAGTGCCTGTTCTATGGCTTCCTGACCTTCATATTCTGGCATTGGGGCGAACTGGCCAATATCCTGCGGGATTACTTTGTGACTATGGGAGCCTTTGGGGCAGGGAGCAGCTATGCTGAAGCCGGGAAAATCCTCTCTGACCCTTCGACCATTGTAGAAATTGGGGCAAGATATGTAGGCCCGGTCTTTGAATATCTGGGTACTATGTGGGGCATCAGCCTTATTTACCATCTGCCTACTGTACTGCTGTGTCTGTTGACCATTGTCTGTGTGCTGGTTTGCTTTTTCTACATCGGCATTGAGATTGGTCTCAGCTATATAGAGTTTTACTGCACGGCACTGTTTAGCCTGATCAGCTTCAGTTTTGCTCCCTTCCAGGGGACAAGGAGTTTCGGAGGCAATGCTGTAACAGGTCTGGTCATGAGCGCTGTGAAGCTCATGGTGATGACCATTACAGCCTTGCTGTTGGTGATGGCTTTGCAGGATTCGGTTCCCGAGGACTACTTTGACACATCGAAAGAAGTGGCTGCCTCTGGGGGAGATTTTCACTCTGTGGAGGAATTTGCGGCAGCCATCCGGCAGGGGGAGACAGGAGGATGTGAAGATCCCTATCACACGCCATCGGCAGATGGCTATGGCTATGGAGCCTATCAGATCAGCTACAGCAACTGGGAGAGCTGGTGCGAGGAGGCGGGCATCAGTCCGGCCCCGGATATGCCATGGCCCCCGGAAGTACAGGATATTGTGGCAAAGCACAAGATGCAGACTCTCTATGAGCAATATGGCAGCTGGCACGATGTTGCTATTGTTTGGAATGCTGGCTCTGTGGTGTCCTGGGATGAGGACTACTGGCAGAAGGTGGCAAACAGCAACGGAGGCACCAGAGTGGAGAAGACTATCAAGCTGGTGGTGCTGCTGAAGCTGATGTTGGTGGCAGTCTTTGCCATGATATTTGCCCATGGCATAGTGAAGACAATCATGGAGCTATTTGCAGGCATTGGTTTCAGGTTCAAGAATCAGGGCATGATAAGGGGGTTCAGAATATGAGGTACAAGAAATTAGCTGTTTCCTGCGGGGTGATTTTGTCGCTGCTGTTTGCTGGAGTGGCTGAGGCCCGCACGGTTCCCGGGGTGGATGAGCCTTATGACCCGGCGAATTACTACAGCAAGGAGAGCATTTCCTATGCTGACAGCAAGCCTTCTGTATTTGCCCTGCGGGAGTTGATGCAGGGGACGGTTTACGACTATAAAAGGCATATGAA
>ODAI013002962.1_pt1 | contig 15250 bp, 13 predicted proteins | sample 1539321 | NCBI WGS metagenome assembly ODAI01 (sample SAMN02144231, study PRJEB22623) | gut metagenome | biome: sheep rumen | host: Ovis aries | place: New Zealand
TAAAAGAAACTATTGTGTAAAACAAAGGAAAAGACAATGAAAAAATCTGATTTGCCGGCATGTCCGGTGGCAACTTTGTTAATGTTAATTGGCACAAAGTGGAAAGTTTTGATTATACGCGACCTGTTAGTTGGTGTAAAAAGATTCGGTGAATTACAACGCAGCATCGGTTGCAGTCAAAAGGTTTTGACAGATAACCTGCGTGAATTGGAAAGTAAAGGTTTGGTATCCAGAAAAGTTTATCCAGAAGTCCCACCACGCGTTGAATACAGCATGACTAAGTTGGGTGCGACTTTATCGCCTGTGTTGAATGCGATGGCTGCATGGGGTGATGAATACAAGAAAAATATTAAATAGTACCGATTCTTCCGAACAAATAACTGGACAAATGACGAAACATTATGCCAATAAAAAAGGTGCCGTTTGGCACCTTTTTTATTATTTCAATTTATTGTATTCCGTATCACTGACCGGTTCCAACCATTCGGTACGGCCGTTTTCACTTGGTACTTCAATTGCGATATGCGTAAACCAAGAATCGCGTGCCGCACCATGCCAATGTTTTACACCGGGTGCAATATTTACCGTATCGCCAGGTTTCAATTCAATCGCTGGTTTTCCCCATTCTTGATACCAACCACATCCATGTGTTGCCATTAATATTTGACCGCCACTATGATGAACATGGCAATTATTACGGTTGTTGAAATGACACCGGAACAAAAAATCAAGTTCCAGACCCGTCTTTTGACAGACAAAAGGAAAGAAGCTTTTTTTGGAACACGTGATATTATGACAAATCGTAAGTCTTTTTATGGTTATGGCGATGGCTCGTATCTGGAAGAAGATATGTTTTTTACCAATGATAGTCTTTCGCAAAATATGCCAAAAATTGACTTGTCTAGAAGCTAATTCGACACCTTTTACAAACTTTTCATAATTTATTGTGCGGTACTTGCTGCCTCTGGGTTAAATTTAGGCATTTCTGGTAAGCCGAAAGTTTTTCGTGCGGCATCCACTTTATCTTGCACATCAGATGTTGGTGTAATTAACCATGCTTCTCTTTCTGTCATTTCTGCACGATATCTGGCATAGGAATCTGGATCGTATTTCTCAAACACTCGCCATCCGTCATTACGTAATGCCTCTTTGGTTGCATCTGATGCACCAGCAACGTCAAATTCTGTTCCCAAAATCGGAGATTTTGCTATAGTAAGTTGGGCATCTGAATTGCCATGAGAACTAAGTTTAGCAAAACCATCATTGTTCTCTGAAATGAAATTCCGCATAGTTTCACCCTGCAACCCATAATTTGGTGCCACATCATCAACATGGTGTCCCAGTATCTCGTGTTTTACTGTGCTGACCGTTTTATCAACATTGTCCCCCATGTAATAGTGAGTATTCATACCGACTTGTCCACCAAAGCCATGGTACCCCATAGTTGAAGTGTTTGGGTCATTGTACGCTGAGATCTTTACACCTTTCGTTTCTGGTAATACGCTAGTGTTCATTTTTCGTTCAACATGTTGTAAGAACTCTTCGTATAATTGTGAATCATCTTTTACATAATCCCAATTTTTAATATAATATGAAAGATCTGAATCTGAGGCTAATGCTTTTATCATAGTATCATCCATGTATTGAACATACTTATCTTTTATCGCCTGTGGAACAGCATCCCACCAAGCTAGATTTTGCTTGTCACCAACAGTTTTTTTAGCATCTTTTAACAATTCGTTTACGTACTCTTGTTCATTTAAATAAGCTTCATATTCTGGCGAATACGTATGATCTAAATCATCGATTTGCTTATTAAGTGTAGCAACATCCGGATTTTCCTTTTCAATCACTTTTCGTGCCTTCCAACTTTGAACGTCAAGATTTTTTCTTTCTGAACTAATTTTAGCATCAAGATCATTATATTCTGAGTACTGCTTTAACCTATCTTCATACTTGTCATATGCTTTACTCCATGTGCTATAATCTTTACTACGGGCTTGTCTCATGTCTTCATAAAGTGCCGCTAATTCAGAATCTTTTGATCGCAATGATTGTTCTAATGCATCCATTTCTTCTTTCCCTACATTACGTATGTCATCATAAGAAAGTCCTTGTGTTTTCAACGATTCATCAACTAACATGCGTTGCTGATCTCTCAATCTTTTAATCTCATCAGATACTTCATTTGTATGCACGTTAACACCTTCTGGGATTCGGCTGAGTTCTGCTCTTTTACGTTCCAATTCAGAAATATACGCCGCATCTTCATCGGCAATATCTTTCAATCTTTTCTGTAATGCTTCCACATCGTAATAGTTGGCAACGTCTTCGCCTGGTTTCCATAACTCTGGATTTGCGTATCTTATATTTTGAATTTGTTGGGATACATCATCTAATGATTTGTTTATTGCCTCAATATCTGGATGTTGTGCCAAAAATCTTGTTAGCTCTTCTTCACTAGACACATCTGCAAATCTATACTGTTCTAATAATTCCGATTGTTGTTTGTACAATGCGTTTCTCTGTGATATTAAATCATCAACCTGTTTGCTAATAACATCGATATTTGCCGTTTTCTTGATACCCAATGCATCGTCAATATACTTACTAGCATCGTCTAATTTACTCCGTAACTTTGCAGTAGAATTCACTAGTTTATCTGATTTTTTAGCTATGCGCCAACCAACAGATGTAATTGTTGGAATTATCTGTAATGCTACACCAACAGCACGCCAAATTTGTTCGGGGTTCCAAGATTTTGAATCAAAAAATCCACGTTTATTGCTTGCAATGGTTTTGCCTTGCATTCCTTGCTCTATAATATCTTTGTAAAACTTTGAATTTGCAGGTATCTTGTCAAACAAGTCAGCAAAAATTTTATCAGCGGCTGATATTTCTGATTCTTGCATATCGTTTTGTTGGTTTGATAATGCCTGTAAATATTCTTTGATAATTTTCTCTGCACAAGTTTGATCGTGACACTTGTTCGCTTTCTCAAAAAATTCGTCTGTTTTGGAATAGATTGCATGCTGTGCTTTTAATTCTATCACAGACCCCATTGTTTCAACGGCCAAACCTGTTAAAACCAATACTGTTGGTGCTGTTGCTGTGCCAAGCGAACCAACTGTTATAACAACAGATACAACTGCCCCACCAACAATAGCAGAATATGTCAATCCACGTTTCAAACTTGTTGCGTTTGCACTGGATGGTAAATCACACGTTTCAGTATTCGGATTCCATTTTATCAATTTACATTCTGGACAAGATTGTGCGTTTGCATCACGTACTGTATTGCACATTTTTTCATCCAGACCAATACACTTTTTGCCGGTAAATGTTCCGCCCCATGCAATGCAATTCATTGCCTCACGACCAGATTTGTCGTATACGCCCCATGCCTCTGATAGGTCATCAAAGAAGAATTCTACAACTTGGTCATTTACTGTGCAACGCAACATATCGTCTTTACCGCTACGGTCTTTCAGTTTAATTGTATGGTATGTATCTTCGCAACTGAACGATTTTACGTTTTCTTTACCCATCGTGTTTTCAACATAGGTACGGATTTGTTTCTTTATTTCGTTTGAACCTTTCCTTTGAATACCGGCTTTCAAGAATACACGTCCATCCAGACCGAATGCCGTTCTTTCAAACAATAAATAACCGTCATTCCCTTTTGCTACATTTTCACTTAATACACAGTAAGGAAAATTACGACTAGTTATTTGATAACCCATTCTGCTGGTTTTGTATCCCAACGGCCCCCATGACGCAATATAACCAACGTCAGCCGAACTGATAATTTGGTCTAATTTACCGCAAGCAGATTCATCTTTAATTCCATCACATATATCAAATTGATGGTTATCTGCTGGAGCTTCTGGTTTTTTAGAAACGTATTTATACCCAAATATTTTACAAATTCCGGTTTTAAAGTTTTTATGGTTTGTAGCATCAATATTTCCATCAACACTGTTGAATCTGAATTCATAAAATTTATTGCTGTTGTATGATGTGCATTGCACGTATGGTGTGTTTGTTGTCGATGACATGCCCATTGCATGTATGTCGATAGATGTCGCCGTGGTTGATTCTATACGCGGTTTAGTTCTGCATTGTATCGTATTATCAGACTTGCTGCGTGCATACAGTTTTGCCAAACTTTGTGCTTGTTGCATGTTTACAGTCAAAGCAGAAAAATCGTTCACACACACAGCGCCAGATGCGGCTTTATCTTTTCCGCAAGCAGCATAGAATTTAACAGTTCCTTTGCGTGTTAAATCATTTACAAATTTTCTGCATTTTTCCTTATCTGCTGGTTGCTTTATATCCAGGCCGCCAGCAGCACAGACATTCCACAATTTTGATGCAGCAATACCTGAGCCATTTGATGCTTTTAATTGTGTGTTATATTCACGAATACATTCAACTTGTTTGTTTGGGAAGTGTTTTGCGACTACTTCTGTAACCGCATCTGGATTTATGTGTATGTTCGCCATACATGGCAAAACAAAGAACATTGACAATAATGCGAAGGTGATTTTTCTCATTTCAACACCTCCGTACATTTCTCGGCAACGGCCGCTACTTTCTTGATTGCTGATATTTGCGTTGCGTTAAATACCGTTGCTGTTGCTGATGCCACCGTTGACGCACCAGCCAATACATTTGACGCGGTGTTTAAATTCTTTTCTTTCTGTTTTCCGGCATCTGTGTTGTCATTACGTGTTTTATCTGTATTGGCTACTGCTGATGTGACTGTTCCGGCCAGTCCGGTTGTAGCACCAACAACACTTGAAATCATCGCACCTTTACCACGTTTGTTTATCGGTGATACATCAACATAGTCATATTCTTTACACGCGTTTATTATTGTGTTTGCCTCGGTTATATCTTCGCCATTAGAACGCGCTTGCATTGTTGAATTTTGTAAATCTTTAACTGCTGCCTTGCAATTATCTATTTGTGTTTGTAAATCATCATCAACTTTGTTGTTTCCGGCTATGATTGCCCCTGCGATGTTAGTTGCGGTATTTCCTGCCATTAAACCTGTGCGCCAATGACCAAGTTTCTTAGATTGTTTGTTCAGCTCATCCAGTTTTGCCTGTGCTGTTGTTATGTCTTTTATTGCTGAATCATATGATGTCTCAAATTCTTTCAAGAACGATGCCACCTCAGCATCGCTGGGTTCGTCTTTGCCGTCTTCTAATTCGTGCAATTCTTTGATCAGTCTTTCTAATTCTTCGGCCTCTTTATCTTTGCTTGCTTTTACCAGACCAACTACTGTTGCGCCGGCACCAGCGGCTGTACCAACTGCTGTTACTGCTGTGTTTATTCCAGCCATTTTTTTCAGATCGGCCAAACTGTCATCGATTCCAACACATGCATTATATGTGGCACGCAAAGCATTGTCCAACGGCAAAACATCTGCCTTCGCCCCCCCTGGTAACAAACATATAGAAAATACTAATAAAGATCTATAAATTCCGCCTAACATTATGAGAATAATTATACCATAAAACACATCTGAATTTAAACAAAAAAAACTTACCAGAACAACGGAATAATGCGAAGTATTTTTGCACAAATAGTTCATGATTTTTACCTGATTTTTTCTCGTCTACACCCTGTCCACACCGAGATAAAATTTGCCCGAAAAGGCGGATTACTAGGGCAGACGAAAAATCTTTGCAAAATGTTTAGAAAGTCCTTGACTTGTGCGGATTTTAGAGTTATTATATGTCGCGTTATTCGGGCATAGTTCAGTCGGTAGAACAACGGACTGTTAATCCGTATGTCACTGGTTCGAGTCCAGTTGCCCGAGCCAAAATTTCCGCAGATTTCTGCGGTTTTTCTTTACTTTTGCTGTAGCAATCTGTCCCGGTATAAAGTGTCCAAAAATGCCAAAAATCGTCAAAAAACACCCCTTTTTTAAAAAATTTTTATATATCAGCTATATCGGAATTTTTGAAACTCGTTTTTTTACCACATCGCAACAAGCGCAACATCAATAAATTCAATGCTTTCAAAAGATTCGCAAAAATCCCAGACACACGGAAAAATGGTCCGTCTGTCGCTGGCATCAAGTCCGTTGTTTTCCGGCAGAAATCAATATGTTATGAATTATACGTCAAAAATTGTTAGTCCGTGTGTCGCTTTATAAAAAAACGCAGATTTCTGGGGTTTTTATTTTTTAACAGATGTACATTTTTGCGTTTTTTTATACAATTTTCATTATATCGGAAAATTTTGGCATATTTTGGTGTATTTTTGGGGTACAAAAAGCAATTTTTGCATATACAGGTTATACACTTGCTATACACCAGATATATCGCGGGTTATATCACATAAAAATTCATTATTTTTTTACGAGACATACAGAATGCTACTCCGTATGTCATTTTTTGAACAAATGACTGGACAATCTTTGAAAGATAAGGACAAATACAGCATTTTCAAAAGGTGTTTGTAATGGTTCGTAATTTTAAGTGTATAAATTCTTAATTCGATGTTTTTTATTTTACTTTATTTAAACAACTGGCTATAATCCATGAAACAGAGTTAGCATATGGGAAAGGAAATACAAAGCAAATTACAAAAGGTTATGAGAATTACCGGTATAGATGCACCGGAACAGAAGCTCATGCCCGTAATCTTAAGTATATCACGCACATTAGATAAGCGGATAACTGATACAATAAATGATTACAAAAAAATTCATAACATAAAATTATCTGCTTTAGAAAAAGATAAAATCAAAAATGAGTTACTTGGGCTAACAAAAACAACAACAACGATCAAATTTGAAATATCCGATACAGAAAAAAATACCGCACTAGATTTGATTTTGAATGGTTTGGAAAGAAACAAAGAAAAAGTTTCTGGCACGATTTATGCTAAATTGAATGTGGCATCTAATAATTTTGATACCCAATATCTAAAATATATCAATGAACAAGAACATGGTAAAAACCAGTTGCTTGTAATTGAGGTAGCACCACGTGTCACAAAAGAGAAAGTAATCAATACAATTTATAAAGAATATGATAATTTAAGCAATTATCACTTTATGGCAATTGTTTTTAGAGATACGGACTGGGAGACAATTAGCGATATTGCTATCAATTGTGAGTTCTTGAAAAAAGAACACGATTTTCAGCTATTTAATAGAACCACAAAACAAAAGAAACAGGAATTATCCGATTTCTTAAAAAATAATAAAAATATTGATTTTAATCTTTCTTTGGTTGAAGCAGTAGAAGCATTTTTCGATGGTGTATCTTATGGATTCCAGTTTAACGATTTGTTTGTGGCTGATAATGATAATACCAAAATACTGATCTTTCAAAAGATTGAATTGGATGAAACGGTATTACCTTGTCCAGATTGTATGAGCACACTAGTCAGAGGCAACTCATATCCACGCGTATTACAGAAAAGTTTTGAATGCCAGAACCCGAACTGTCCTAGTCGCAGTAAAATCGGACGCGGTAAAAGATACGACTATTTCAGCGTAAAAAGAAATTTACAGCTAAAACTCGGTAACAAAGCAAACGATATAGACCGCGATCTAGCGGTACAGTATCGCAGAGACATTTTTCATAATACAGATACGATAAAACAAATGCTTATAACGTGTTATTCCTTTGCTGGTGATACTGTTAAGTATATTTCTGCTAAAGCCGAACACGAAACATATTACTATGGTCGGAACGTTTTTTATGGTGGTTTTGAAACGGGAAAAACTGTCAAACCTACCGTATTACAAAATCTATTAAAAACAGTTCTAGATAATGTACATGTAACACCATGTAAACCAACTCAAAGCGTACGAAAAGACAAATATTCTATTTATGAGGGGGACTGCTGTAATATTTTAGGCTGTATACCAGAAAAGCTTTCCGCAGCAATAACTTCACCACCGTATTATAATGCCAGAGAATATTCACAGTGGCCAACGTTGATTTGTTATCTGGTAGACATGCTTGTGAGTGCAAAATGCATTTTTGATAAACTGGAAAAAGATGGCGTATATATGTACAACATTGGCGATATTGTTGGACAAGACAATGTATTTGTATCATCCCACATGTCTAACAAACGTTTAATGCTTGGATTCTTCAGCATGCTAATATTCAAATTGATCGGATTCCACATCAAAGAAAATTTAATCTGGGATAAAGGGGAAGTACAATCCAAACGTAATTCAACAGACAAGTTTTTTCCAACCTATGTCAGACCGATAAATTGTTATGAACATATATTTGTATTCTGCAAACAAAAACAAAAGCCAAAATATTCGCAAACGATCTGCGTATTTCCGCCTGTTAAAAAGATAAACTCGAAGGGCGAAAATACACTTGGCCATACCGCCCCATATCCAATTGATTTGGTAAAACTGATTATACCTTACATAAATGATGATACAAATTATGTTTTAGACCCTTTCTTAGGCAGCGGCACCACCGTAATTACCGGTATAAAATACAATTTTAAAACTGTCGGTATTGAATTAAATTCAACTTATTTTGGACTCGCAAAACGCCGAATAGAAGAAAGTTAATCATGGTTAAGTTTGGCTCTTCTTTTTTCGACAATATTTTCTTCATACTCAAAAAACTCCTCAAGAGATTTATCTTGCTGCATCATATTTGAAAGCTTTTTTGACCAAAATAAATTTGTGGGTCTCGATGGTCCGACGATTGTGTGTTGTTCGCTATCAATAAAAAAGCGATCTTTATTTACTGCTTCGTCATGAGTTAAATCCAAGGCATCGTCTTCCCTGACTTTATTTGCAAAATCTTTAATATTTATGTGCGTCATTTGTATTGGATCAACAAGTTTACCATCCCCAAATGCTAAACACGGATGTTTAGTACAATAATCAAGTAAGTTGTCTATACCATCATATTTAGTTATTCTTAGTTGTTCTTCTACTTTTTCACGAAAATCAGCTAACTTAGCCTTTTGTTCTTCTGTATTGCAATCTTCTTCTGAAACACTGTTTAATGCGAAATATACCAAAACCAAGTTTATATCTTCACAAACAGCTTCTGAGGCATATTCGCACGCGGGATTAAATAATTGAGGACCTTTTTCTCCTTTTGGGTGTGACTGTGATGTATCTTGTTGGCCACCGCGAATTGAAAAATATATAAATCCAGTCCATACGTCATTGCCACAACCTGTATATTCAACATCCTGTTTTCTGTGTATTAACAAATCCTGAAAATTTGAAAACTCGCGAATCATTTTCTGATATGCGTCTCTTTGTACAGCAGATGATGCACTACCACCCTCACTACGAATAGATATGATTGCAGAGACATTATCATCGCTACCAAGTTTTTCTTTCAAAACATCAAAAACACTATTTCCAGAATCAAGTTCATCAAAATAATCATTATTTACAAATTCAACAGCTACTCCACCCTCAAACAATTCTAAATCTTCAATAGTTAATCCATTATTTTTAACTGTTTTCCATGGGATAAGCACCCGATTTTTACGATTGGTTCTTTTTTGATACAATTCTTCTGGCACATCATATCTACCTGTTTTTTTACATATATTGTCAAATTTTTTACAAAATGCTTCTTTATCATTTGTAAGTGAACCAAGAAAATTTTTAACTTTATTAAAGAGTTGCTGCTTTGTCATATAAATACATCCTTTTATCTGTTGTTGTTTCTAACAGATTTAGGATTATTTTTCAAGTTTAATTTCCCAACATTCAGGCAAATTCAAATCATTACAGCTGGTTGTGATACCAATAGATACTATTTTATAAGTCGCGGTTATGTTTGTATATCCTTTATGAAAAACCACTGTATTGTAATGGTTATTTCTCAAACGCTTGTTCCAATAATCAGAACATTCACGATATTCTGATGTCTTTTCGCCAGACACAATTTTATCAAACCAGTGGTGTTTTAAAACAAGATGCAAAACAGATTTCATTTTTATTCTTTTTTCCAACTCGCTATATCTTCCCAATTTTTGATTAAATCCATAAATTCTAAAAATAATGGACTGATTTTATATTGAATTCTGGCTGTCGGCATAAAAAACGGTTCAAAAAAGCCAGTTTTTAACAATGATAACAATATATGACCATTTTTATTGTTGCTCACAATTTTACTTAAAACAGCTACTTCTTTTGGGTTGTCTGGCTTATTATAAATTTCCTTTGGTAACCCTGTTTTATATTCCTTTATTACTTCTGCCAAAAACATTATTTCTTCATACGATAAATTTGCTAGTATCGTGTTAAAATTATGAAAATTTGATGCTGTTAATTCTTTTTTTTCATTAAGTCCTACTATAACTCGCGCTATTAACCTAATATTGTTCTTTCCACCCCCCTCATTAACATCATCCATCAATCTTACAATAATAGAAATTAAGTCGTCCGTATGCACATTTGAGAAATCGCCCTCTCTTATCTCACTTTCTATTATGTTTTGTAATTCTTTTTGCCTATTTAACAAAAAACATTTGGCCGTTTCTGTTGGTACACCAATTAAAGAGACCGCATCAGATATTAACGAAACCAATGAATTGCTTGCCATACTCATATTTTATCTCCTCATAAATTGTTATTATGTATTTGCAGATGCTGGAGTTAAGCCATCTGTTGCAACAGGCTTAACATGTAAAATATGATCGCCATGACGCTCCAATATTTCACAAATAACAATTAAATTTTGGACAACCGTAACTAAAGCAATCCATTTTGTATCTTCTGGTGTATCCTCCACAAAAGATCTCATTGTGGCAAAACATTTACGGACCATGTATGGCGAAAAATGTTTAAACCCACAGAACAACTGATAATTTTCGTAATTTACATCTATGCCACCATAATAATTCACCAATTGTGGTACATGTTTTATCTGTTCATATATATCATTAAAACAATCATTAGAAATTGTTTTTAGCGTTCCCGGGTACCAATGCGGCCTGTAATTTTTTCTATCTAGCAGATTCGTAGTTTTAGAATTTTTTAACAAAAAACGTTCGCAATTATTTTGTTTTATTATTTCCAAAACCTTATCTTTACGTTCTGGGTGTACACGCAACATTTCTATCTGTTCTATGTACCCAAAATCAATATAATCAACCCCGTTTGTATCAAAATGCTTATCTAACCATAATAATTGAATGTAAAGTTCAAGTATTTGACACGTAATAGAACAAGCGACAAACACCCTATTGTTCCGCATTGCATCATAAACTTCTGCTGCTAATGATACAATTGCTGCAGTCAAACTATGAATAGCCATCAAACCTTTATCTTTTGTAGCTTGTGGATGGAATTGTTCCATAGTACGAACCATCATCCTCAATTTTTTCATCAAGGTTTCTATATCATCATTTTTTAACGGATGCTGCAAAGGAAATTCCTTGGTTTCCACAATACCGCCTTTATTCTATATTATCTTTCTTTTTCAAATTACAAGAGGAACACAACAGTTGAATATTATCTGGGGAATCCGAAGCCCCGCCTTTGGAAAACGGTATAATATGGTCATAATGTAGGTTGGTATTTGATCCACATTTCACACAACGACCTTTATCGCGTTTCCACACCATAACCTTTACTTCGGTTGGTATCAAACGATTGTGTTCTAACTCCAAAACATGGGCTTTATGATCTTTTTTATCTTCAACCGCCGTATCATCGTCTTCTATCATTTCAAGTTTAAATTTGAACACCTTTCGGCCACCAGCCTGTTGAATCCACGCATCAGTCAAATAAAAGAAGCCGTTATAAACCCATATACCGTCTTTTATCTTTTCATACACCTTTACAACCCTGGCAATAGAGTCCGGATTGTTTTTATACGCGGTTGCTGCATCAAAAAATTTTCCATTTTCTGTTAATGTTCCACTTGGTGTTTTATATGGCTGATCCAAATCTTTTAATATCGCACCAGCCGGAGCATGATTTTTCTGAACATCGTGACCTTCGTATATAATGGTTCTGCCGTCATCTATTGTTTCATCTGCATATGGTGCATTTTCACGAACGCTCATCAAAATAACGCTATAGCCGCGATTAGTGACATTAAAATTCATGCCGCGTTGCAAATTTTGTCCTTCGGCAATTGTCATATCGACATATCTTATAATATCACCACGTAGCATTAAAAATCCTTTTATATAAAATTTGTTTTACTGCTATATCGTAGTAAAAAATTGAACTTTTTGCAACAAGATACACTGACTGAATTCGCAAAAAGTTTGTGAATAAAAAAATCAAAATTATACCAGATGATAAAGTTAACAAATAAATCAACAATATTGTAGAAGAATTTAGACGCAACTTGGAACCGTTATATATGTATAAACGATCCAAATGGACAAATAAAAACCAATAAATCTTATTGGTTGTTTTTCTCATATTCCAAAGCTTCTTGCTTAAATGATTTAAGTTGTTCATGAGATATATTATATTCTTTGATTGTCCCACTCTTGAATATTATATAAAGCTTGTTGATAAGATTAACTATATAAAAATCAAAATGAAAATCTTCTTTAAATATTTTTTGTTGTAAATCACCAATCTGTTCTGGAAACATATGGCAATTAAATAAATACAATCCGTTTTGCTCAAATTGTTTATAATTAGTAAATTTCTTGTTTTTTCTACGAATAAAATCCAACATCTCAACTATCAGAGTCTTAGCATTTCCATATCTACCATTCATCACCATATATTCCAAATCAGGAATTACACTTTGCCTAAAATCCTCGCGTTCAAATTTGTCTCTAAACTCATTAGATGTAAGCCCCTTACCCGCAAACTGATTCCAAACACTTCGTTTTATACCCTCTTCTGGAGTTTCAACACAAACGACCTCAATACCTATATTATGTTCAAGATCCTGTAAATCTGGTTTGTCAGCTACTAAAAAAGAATTTCCAAAATCTGTTAACGATAGTGTTAACTGAGCATACTTTTCAAAATATATATTAGACATATACATTACTTTACCTCAAAAAGTACTATTTTATGCAAATCGAAAATTTGCTCTAATACCTTACCATTTTTAAACGATATATTGCTGGAGAAAGCCCCAGAATAACGCCTTTCTCCCTCAATTATTGGAATGTAAATATCTTCTGTGTCTTCTATTCGTAAGGCAAAAGTATTTCTTATCAAACTAGAACACACATCCATTTCATTATATAAACTATGTGGAGAATATCTTATTGCAAACATTATAATATTTGCACATATTGCATTTATACAATTTTCTAATGTGGCCAAATTAAAAGATTCTATTCTGTTGTGTTTTGTTTGCGTATACGCATAATACCAAGGCAGTGATTTAGTTGGTTCTATTGGATTCCAACTCGCAAAAGGTGTGCTTTGAAAAGTTTCAGAATAACCGGCTAATTCTATTTTATATTTCTTTAAATCGACTAAATCTAAAATTTTTATGTAATCCGACGTTCTTTCGTTGTCACCAAAATTATATCCCTTCATAGAACATTCAAATTCCGTACATGCTAATATCAAGAGTTCGCGTAATTTATGGCTATATGTTTGTAAACAATTTGTTGCTGGTTCTACATACAATAAAACTTCTTGTAGCTTCTGAATTAACACAGATAAATCACGTTTTGCTTTACATAATTCATATACACTATAATCCAATTCTTTACCCATATCGCCAACTAACAAAGGTTTCCATATATGCTTTTTTTTGACACCAATTTCTACGACATCTTTTTTGTATATATCTTGTTCAAACATTTGTTGTATAACTGTTGATATATCGTAGGTCTTATCAGTAATTACCACCTCCCCTAATCTTGGTGCTACATCTGCTTGAATAATAGGTAAAAACACATTTTGATCTTTGGCATTTGTATATGCCATCAACTTATCACTACCTTTTTTCGCAAAAAATACTTCTGTTTTCATCTCATTACCTTTTTATTTTTCTCGTTCTAAGACTACTAAGAAATTGAACTTTTTGCAACAAGATACACGGAGTGAATTTGCAAAAAGGTTGTGAATAAAAAAATCAAAATTATACATTTCTTATATCGGTGGATTTTGAGAGAATTTATACATGGCATATATAGTTTTTTGTTATACTGTTCTTATACGTGTTTTATACGCGGCTTGTGAAAAATTTATATCCAACATTGAAAATTCTACGCCCAGATACAACCACATAAAAACACATCACAAAAGGTATTGATTTATCTTGTTTTATCTGAAAGTCGTACAAGGCCAAAAAATTACATAAAATTAAAACGGATAAAAAATTTTTAATTTCACGGAAAACACCCCAAAAAACACGGAAATTATTGGATAGAATTGTATTAAGTTCCAGCAAAATACAATCGAAAAATTATATATCCGTTATACCGCACTTTTTTAACGAGCCAAAAATTATATGTAAAATCGTCTGTAAGCCGCGCCCACTCTGCACTTGAAAAAACATACTATAATCAAAGACTTATAACTGTTAATCCGTATGTCGGTTTTTTACTTGAATTAAAACAGTTAAAAAACCTCAGGTATCTGCGGCAAATCACTTATTTCTGCACCAGTTTCAATTCACAAAAATTGGTGTTTTTTATGCCAAATATATCAAAACATACGGACTGGTCCGTATGCCACAAAAAAATACCATAAAAACCACAGAAAACTGGCACCATAGTCCGTGTGTCTGCTAAAAATTTTCTCTATTTGTGGCAGAATACCAACATAAAAACAAAAATCTACATATTAACTACACAAAAACTATATATCTCCCGATATAAACATCTTGATTTTGTGAATTTGTGCGGTAGTATCAATATGAACAACCCACAGGAGAGCAAAATGGCAGAATTTAAGGTTGCACTGAAAGCAATTATACAAAAAGATGGCAAAATTTTAGTTTTGAAACGCAGTTGCGAAGAAGATGTATTCGCAGAATTGTGGGATATTCCTGGCGGCAAAATTGAATATGGCGAAAAAACCATTGATGGTATAAAACGCGAAGTATTTGAAGAAACTGGTTTGGATGTTGAAATTGAATTCAGACCTTGGTCTTTGTGGTCTTTTATGACACCAGCAAAAGAAAGACAAACTGTTGGAATTACTTTGTTGGCGAAATATTTGGGGGGAGAAGTGAAGTTGTCGAACGAACACACAGATTATAAATGGATATATCCGTCTGAATTTGCAGATATGTCCGCAGACCCCAGTTTAAAGAATGAAATCGCAAAATACGCA
>ODAI014553675.1_pt1 | contig 15250 bp, 12 predicted proteins | sample 1539321 | NCBI WGS metagenome assembly ODAI01 (sample SAMN02144231, study PRJEB22623) | gut metagenome | biome: sheep rumen | host: Ovis aries | place: New Zealand
GTTAAAGAAAAGATGGAACTTTTTGGTTCAGTAGGAAAGGCTTAAACCTTTTACCGGTTTAGCTTTTAGTTGAACTATGGAAAGACAATCGGTATATTGTGCTGATTGTCTTTCTTTATATATGTTATGGGAAAGGATACTTTATACATGGAAGAATATTTTAATGTGGCAGACATCTTTGGTGAGAACGTTTTTAACGACAGCGTTATGCAGGAACGTCTCCCAAAGAAGACTTATCAGAAGTTAAAGCAGACTATTCTTGCGGGAGAAGAGTTAGATTTAGAAACTGCTGATGTTATCGCACATGAGATGAAGGAGTGGGCTATTGAAAAGGGAGCAACCCACTACACACACTGGTTCCAGCCACTTACAGGAATCACAGCTGAAAAGCATGATTCATTTATTTCGGCACCACTTCCTAGCGGAAAGGTTCTTATGAGCTTTTCAGGTAAGGAGCTTATTAAGGGTGAACCAGATGCTTCTTCATTCCCTTCAGGAGGTCTTAGAGCCACATTTGAGGCTAGAGGCTACACAGCATGGGACCCAACATCCCCTGCCTTTGTTAGACAGGATGCTGCAGGTGCCACACTATGCATACCAACAGCCTTCTGTTCATACACAGGCGAAGCGCTTGACCAGAAAACACCATTGCTTCGTTCTATGGAGGTATTATCTGAGCAGGCTATTCGTTTACTTAGATTATTTGGAAACACCACATCAAAGCGTGTCACACCTTCAGTTGGTGCTGAACAGGAATACTTCCTTATTGACCGCGAAATGTATCTTGCCAGAAAAGATTTGATGTACACAGGACGCACCTTATTTGGCGCCATGCCTCCTAAGGGGCAGGAGATGGACGACCATTACTTCGGTGCTATTCCAGAGCGTATTGAGGCCTATATGCGTGATGTAAACATTGAGCTTTGGAAGCTTGGCGTATCATCAAAGACACAGCATAACGAGGTTGCACCAGCTCAGCACGAGCTCGCACCTATCTATGCTCAGTGTAACGTGGCAGTTGACCATAACCAAATCATTATGGAGACTCTTAGAAAGGTAGCTAACCGTCATGGACTACAGTGTCTCCTCCACGAAAAGCCATTTAACGGCGTTAACGGTTCAGGAAAGCATGATAACTGGTCACTTGTAACAGATGACGGTATCAACCTTTTCGAGCCAGGTAAATCGCCACATGAAAATATTCAGTTCTTATTAATCCTTTGTCTTGTACTTAAGGCAGTAGATTTACATGCAGACCTTCTTAGAGAATCTGCATCAGATGTTGGTAACGACCAGAGATTAGGTGGAAATGAAGCACCTCCAGTAATCATTTCAGTTTACCTTGGAGAGCAGCTTCAGGACGTTTTAACACAGCTCATTTCTACTGGTACAGCTACTAAATCTAAAAAGGGTGAAAAGCTTGAAACAGGTGTTAGAACACTTCCTGATTTCAGAAAGGATGCTACAGATAGAAACCGAACATCTCCATTTGCTTTCACTGGAAACAAATTCGAATTCAGAATGGTTGGTTCACAGGATTCTGTTGGTGAACCAAATGTAGTTCTTAATACAATTATGGCAGAAGCACTTTGCGATGCTTGTGATGAGCTTGAAAAGGCTAAGGATTTTGATGGCGCAGTACATGATATGATTAAGAAGCTTGCTACAGACCATCAGCGTATCGTATTCAACGGAAACGGCTATGGTGACGAATGGATTGAGGAAGCTAAGAAGCGTGGCTTACCAAGCATTAATTCCTTTGTTGATGCCATCCCTGCTCTTACAACAGAGGCTACAGTATCTATGTTTGAGAAGTTTAAGGTATTCTCAAGGGTAGAACTTGAATCCCGTGCAGAAATCGAATACGAGCAGTATATTAAGTCAATTAATATCGAAGCCCGCACAATGATAGATATGGCTTCTAAGCAGATTATTCCAGCTGTAATCAGCTATGCTACAGAGCTTGGACTTTCTATTGGAACAATATCAGACGCATGTCCTGAGGCTGATGTAAGCACTCAGAAGGAGCTTTTAATTAAGGTATCTAATTACCTTAGAGAAGCAAAGGAAGCTCTAGTAAATCTCAAGCAGGTTAACGAGAAGGCCTATGCTATGAAGGTTTCTAGCTGCGAAAAGGCTAACTTCTATCATGATGAGGTAGTTAAGGCTATGGATGAGCTTCGTGCTCCTGTAGACGCATTAGAGATGATTGTAGATAAAGAATCTTGGCCAATGCCAAGCTACGGCGATATGATCTTCGAAGTATAATGAAATAAAAAAACACCCCGTTACGGTCACAAGCATAATTAAAACCCTGCATCACTAATATGTGAAGCAGGGTTTTATTATAGCTTGTTACCTACGGGGTGTTTTTTTATATTTAATTCTACTCTCCACCAACAACTTCAATTTTGCCTTCGCCTTCTGCGGATTCACCGCCACCAATCTGTCCTGAGTTAGGAAGTGGCTCTCCAGGATGGAGTGGGCAATACTGTCCGAAGGTTGCTGCATTAACTGAGAATGGTTCATCGGCAGAACCTGGTGCACCATCTACTATAAATACTCCACCATAGTTAGGACAAGTAGAATTTGCAAACATGTGTGACTGTGTGCATACATATCCTAAATAATGCTTATCGCAGGTTTCTGTAGGCTCTGTGCCCTTTTCAAAATATTCTGTGTAAACCATAGATCCACGTGGGTCATGGTCACATACTCCGGCAATCGCAAGCTTTCCAGATTTTCTACAAACCTGCACTGCAACAATATCGTTTGGCATTGTGAAATCCTTGTTGGCCAATCCCTGGTGAATTCGGCTCATTACAGCCTTCCAAATAACCTTAGAGTATGTTGTATAGCTTTGAGGTGTATTATCGTCATATCCACCCCAAATGACGCCTGTATAGTATGGTGTAAAACCAGCGAATACAGTATCTTTATTCTTTGTTGTTGTACCAGATTTTCCGGCAACAGTCATTCCATCAAAATTAGCTGCTGTACCAGTTCCAGATGTCATAACATCCTTCATGGCACTTGTAAGAAGCCATGCTGTAGTAGGCTTTAAAACCCTTCTAGAGGCGTTCTCTCTGTTATCAAGGATAATGTTACCCTGATGGTCTACAACGGTTGTATAGAACACTGGAGTGTTGTATTCGCCGCCGTTTGCGATGGTCGCGTAAGCAGCAGTCAAATCAAGATTTGTAACACCCTTTGTGATACCACCAAGAGCAAGGGCTGCATTGTTATCCTTATCAGATAATGTAGTGATTCCTAAATCCTTAGCATACTGATAACCAAGACCAGTACCGATATCCTGAATAACCTCTACTGTAACAACGTTAATAGAATTAGTAATGGCTGTTCTTATGTTAGTCCAACCAAGATATTTGTTGTTGTAGTTCTTAAGTGATGTACCATCTGCGTATGTAGTTGGCATATCGTTTTCAACTGAAGCAAGTGTCATACCACCGGCATCAAGAGCGGCTGCATAACAAGCAATAATCTTAAATGTAGAACCAGGCTGTCTGGTAATACCTGTTGCACGGTTAAGTGTCTTAGCGGCTGTCTTATCACCGCGTCCACCTACCATTGCCACTACATGACCTGTAGCCTGATCCATGATGGTCATGGCAGCCTGAGGCTGAAGTGTATAGGTAACAGATTCACCAGCTACCTCGTCGCCTTCTTCCATAACAGCTGCTTTGTATTCTTCGATTGCAGCAGCTGCTTCTTCTTCAGAATCATATTCAAGATTGCTTCTTGAACTGCTTGCCTTAATGTAGTTAAGCATTGTGATATCTGAATAGTTAGCAGTAGTTCCATCAGCCTTGTTGATGGTTAATCTGTAAGAGAAGGAAACCTTCTCAATGTTTTTGTAGTTTGCTGTATTATTTATTTCTTCCTGAACAATGTTCTGGATGGCAGTGTCCTGTGTAGAATAAATAGACAATCCGCCTGAATACAATAATGAATAAGCTTCAGATTCGCTGTAGCCTAATCTTTCCTGCAAATCATTTACGATTTCATCTGTAAGTGCATCAACAAAATAAGAAGTAGATGTCGTTGAATTCTCAGTATTCAACACTTGAATTCTGTCGTATACATCATCTGCTAATGCTTCTTCGTACTGGCTTTGAGTGATGTAGTTTTGCTTAAGCATATCACCTAAAACCTTCTTACGACGCTTAGCGTTTTCCTCAGGATGAGTGATTGGATTATACTTTGATGGGTTCTGAGTAATACCAGCGATTACTGCACTTTCCGAAAGAGTTAAATCTGAAACAGATTTATTGAAATATCTTTCAGCGGCAGCCTCAACACCAAGTGTGTTCTGACCAAGGTTAATACTGTTAAGGTAGTTCTCTAATATAGTAGATTTAGAAACAATTTTCTCTAACTGGACTGCCAGGTACTGCTCCTGAATCTTTCGATTGATGCTGTCCAACTTAGTATGTTCAGATGTCCATGTTGTAAAGTAGTTATTCTTTAACAACTGCTGGGTCAGGGTACTGGCACCCTGTGAAAAATGAAAACCATTTAAAACACCATCGACAGCTGCTCTTATAATACCTTGTGGATCAATACCGTTATGCTCGTAAAAACGAGAATCTTCGATAGCAACAAAAGCATGCTGCAAATCTGTAGGAATTTCATCTAAAGTTACATAGGTTCTATTTGCACCTGTGGAAGCCAGTGTTTCAATTTCATTTCCGTCTGAATCAAAAACTGTACTCATGTAACCAGTAGGAGAAATATCTATAGTAGATACGTCAGGCAACTGGTCAATTAAATCCTTTGCATAGAGGTAAGCAAATATACCACCAGCTAAAACAACAGAAACGATACATATAAGTGAAAAGCGAATCATGGCAAGGCCAGCGCTGTGGCGCTTTCGCTTCTTACGTCCTGTAAGTTTGGCGGTTTGCTTAGCTGCATTTTCTTTTCCGTAATTCATAATAACCTCCAATTTAGACTTCATTATACCAAAATTATCAATTATAATAAACCTATGGAAAATAAGAGCTATAAAATAATATATAAAGGCGGTGTGGGAGAGCTGGAGGAAAAAAAGTCCAGATTCATTGCTCACATCTGTCCCGTGAAAACAGAACAGGAAGCGACAGATTTTATCGCTGCTAAGAAAAAGGAATTTTGGGATGCAAGACATAATTGCTCTGCATTTGTAATTGGTCCTAATAATGAAATAACCAGATGCAATGATGATGGGGAACCAGCACAGACTGCAGGCAGACCTATGCTAGATGTTTTGCTTAGAGAAAACATTCATAATTGTGTAGTGGTCGTCACCAGATATTTTGGTGGCGTTCTTCTTGGTACAGGCGGACTTGTAAGAGCATATCAGGGAGCGGTCCAGGAAGGATTAAAAGCATGCCAGATTCTTGAGCCAAAGGATGGCAAGCCATGTACAATTTCTACCGACTATAATGGCTATGGAAAAATAGAATATGTTCTTCGCGAAGGAAATCTTCCAATTTTGAATACAGATTTTGGAGCGGATGTAAAAATTTTTTCAGTGGTTCCTACAGAAGAAATTGAAGAAATTGAAAAAAAGGTGGCGGATAAGACTGCTGGAACAGCAAAAATCGAATGGGAAAATGCCGTAAAATACGCCATTTTAGAGGGCTCACTAATAAAATTTTAAAAAAGTGAAAAAAATATGAAAAAAATGCTTGCGTTTTTTAAAAGTAGGCCTTATAATAACATTCGTTGACGCGGCAAAGCGGAAACAAACAAGACACATTGGCCCATCGCCAAATGGTAAGGCAACGGACTCTGACTCCGTCATTTCAAGGTTCGAATCCTTGTGGGCCAGCTAGACCTAAGCAGCTATTTGCTTAGGTCTTTTTTTTACAATTTTTCATTAGATGATAAAGGAGCACATATGTATAAATACAGCGACAGAGTCAGCTATAGTGAAGTAGACTCAAATCTTAACCTTACATATTTCAGTCTTGTTAATTATATGCAGGATTGCAGCTGCTTTCATTCTGACGAAGTAGGTGTAGGAGTTAATTATCTTGCACCTATGGATAGAGGCTGGTTTGTTACCTCATATGAGATACATATCAACAGGTTGCCTAAATATCTTGAAAAGATTACTATAGCAACATATCCATATCAGGTCAGAGGAATGATGGCTCGCCGTGTTTATACAATATGCGATGAAGCAGGAGAGGTTTTGGTATATGCCGATTCACTTTGGGTTTTGATGGATATCAAAAACAATCGTCCTGCCAGAATAAATGAACAAATTGCTGCGGCATATCCTGAAGATCCAGACAGACCGCAGTTTAATTTTGAAAGACGTAAGCTTCATTATATTGATGAAGGCGAAAAGGTTGGTACATTTACAGTAGGAGAAACTAATATTGATACAAACGGTCACATGAATAACTCCTTCTATATAGATGTCACCAGAAGATTCCTTCCAAACCAGGAATTTTCAAATATTTATATCAGCTATAAAAAAGCTGCATTATTATTTGATGAACTAGATGTATATTTGGTAAAATTAGAAACAGGTTATCAAGTCGTTCTTAAAAAGGATGATGAAGTGTATACTATTGTGGAGTACAAATAATGAAATTAGGTGAAATACAAAAACTTAAAATACAAAAGAAGGTAGAATTTGGAGTATATCTTTCTGATGGAGAGGAGCGTGTACTACTTCCTAAGAAGCAGGTACCAGAAAACGCCTCTGTTGGAGATGAAATCCAGGTATTTGTCTATAAGGATTCAAAGGATAGACTTATCGCTACCACATCTAGCCCAAAGCTTACATTGGGACAGATGGGTGTGCTTACTGTCAGCCAGCTTAACAAGGTAGGAGCCTTCTTAGACTGGGGTTTGGAAAAGGATTTATTTCTTCCCTTCAAGGAAATGACAAGACAGCCATCAGAGGGCGATGAAATTCTTGTTAGAGTTTACATCGATAAAAGCGAAAGATTATGCGCAAGTATGAAGGGCTTATACGAAATGCTTTCAAAGAAGACACCATATCAGGTTGGTGATGAGGTAGAAGCTAGAATCTATGAGTTCGGTCATGACTTCGGAACCTTCGTAGCTTTGGATGATAAATATTCAGCCATGATTCCACGTCACGAGGATGTTAGCAAATACAGAATCGGTGATGTTATCATGGTAAGAATCACAGGCATTAAAGAAGACGGTAAATGCGATGTTACTATTCGCGACAAGGCATACATTCAGATGGAAGATGATGCAGATGCCCTTTTAGATTTAATTGATAGCTATGCTGGAGTTTTGCCATTTACAGAAAAGGCTTCTCCAGAGGTTATAAAAAGAGAAACTGGTCTTTCAAAGGCAGCCTTTAAGCGCGCTATAGGAAGACTATACAAGGAACGTAAAATCACTTTAGAGGGTGGTAAAATACGTAAAGCAGACAATTAAATTTGGCTTAAAGCAGGAGGAAAATGTAATGAAAAATGTGATTTCTACAACATCAGCACCAGCAGCAATTGGCCCATACTCACAGGCTATCGAGGTAAATGGAATGGTTTACACATCAGGAATTATTCCAGTTGATCCAGCCACAGGAGAAATCCCAGAGGGTGCAGCAGCACAGGCAGATAGAGTTTTCAAGAGCATGAGCGCACTTCTTGAGGCAGCTGGCACATCTATGTCAAACGTAGTTAAAACTACAGTTTTCATCAAGAATATGAACGATTTTGCAGCTATTAATGAAGTATATGCAAAATATTTTCCAGAACCATTTCCTGCACGTTCTTGCATCGAGGTTGCTCGTATTCCAAAGGACGTTTTGCTAGAGGCAGAAGCTATAGCAATTAAGTAATATAATCGGAGAAGAATAATGATTTATGATGTAATAGTTTTAGGGGCAGGCCCAGCTGGGCTTGCTGCTGGTATCTATGGAAAAAGAGCGGGGTTTAACATATTAGTACTTGATACCAGCTCAATCAGCGGAGGACAGATACTTAACACCTACGAAATCGACAATTACCCAGGCTTCCCAGGAGTGTCAGGCACACAGCTTGCTGATGCCATGAAGAACCACTGCGAAAAGCTTGGGGTAGAGTTCGCTAGAGGCAAGGTTTCTTCTATTATAGATAAGGGAGAAACAAAAGAGCTTATCACAAAGAAGCAAAACTTCGAAGCTAAAACAGTAATCATTGCAACAGGTGCTTCTAATAGAAAGCTTGGTTGTCCTGGTGAAGAAGAACTTTCAGGCTTGGGTGTGTCTTACTGTGCTACTTGTGACGGCGCCTTCTTTAAGGACAAAACAGTAGCTGTTGTAGGCGGCGGTGATGTTGCTTTAGAGGATGCTATTTACCTATCAAGATTCTGCACCAAGGTTTACCTTATTCACAGAAGAGATGAATTCAGAGGAGCCCAGGTACTTCAGGACAAGGTTAATTCTATAGATAATATAGAAATAATATACGACACTGTAGTTAATTCTATAGAAGGAACTGCTTCGGTTGAATCAATAAACATTCACAATAATAAGACTGAAGAAAACAGCGATCTTAAAGTAGATGGAATCTTCATAGCAGTAGGAACTGTTCCTAACACAGGCTTCCTTTCCGATTTAGTAGCAGTTGATTCTAAGGGCTATATAGTTGCTGACGAAACCTGTAAAACTTCCAGGGAAGGCATCTATGCAGCAGGTGATGTAAGAACAAAGCAGCTCAGACAGGTGATTACAGCTACCGCAGATGGAGCCAATGCCATTACTTCTATTCAACACTATTTTCAAAAATAATTACTTTACCAAAATATTACAAGCTTAAAGCATTACATCTCTCGTGAAAAGGCTTAGTAAACTAAGACTTGACATATATAGAGTTAAACTATATAATTTAAAACAGTTGTAATAAGTTTGTAACAAATTCGGAGGTTTTTTACGAAATGAATTCTAAGATAACTAAGACTGTTAGCTATGCACTTGCTGCTTGTGTTGTTGCATCAAGCATTTCACTTTGCTCTGATGCCGCTAGTGCAACATCAGGTGTCAGCGCACTTTCAAGTGCTACTGGTGTCCTTGAGACTACCAACTTCACAGCATTTGCCGGTGCACAGCTTTCAGTTAATGATATGCTTGCTAATGCAACTACCACTTCTACAGAGACTCAGCTTGCTGAGAACGAATCAGAATGGGTTGCAACAGCAGAAAATCCATACGCTAATATAGCAATAGCTCAGGTTGATAATTACGTATACATTCGTGAAAGCGCATCAGCTGATAGTGAATACGTTGGAAAGCTTTATAACAAATCTGCAGGTACAGTTTCAGAAACAGTTGAAGCTGAAGATGGTACTTGGGTATGCATTACATCTGGTGATGTTACAGGATACGTTAAGAGTGAATTCGTAGTACAGGGTAACGAAGAGCTTGCTAAGGAAATGTCACGAAGAGTTGCTACAGTTAATACTCAGACATTATACGTTAGAGAGGAGCCTAGCACAGATTCATCTGTTATAGATTTACTTCCACTTGGTGATGACCTTACAATCATTGACGAATCAATGGAAGACACAGGTTGGGTTAAGGTTTCCTGTGATGCAGGTGATGGATACATCAGCACAGATTATGTTAATATCTCAACAGAGTTTACAGTAGCAGAATCTAAGGCACACGAGGAAGCTCGTCTTGCTAAGGAAGAGGCTGATAAGAAGGCAGCTAAGGAAGCAGCTGAAAAGGCTACAGCATCTGCAGCAAAGTCTTCTAAGTCTTCATCATCAGAAGGAAAGCATTATTCAGCTCCATCTGGTTCAAACGGAAGCTCAGTTGTTAACTATGGTGCACAGTTCGTTGGTAACCCATATGTTTACGGTGGCTCTTCACTTACAGGTGGTACAGATTGTTCTGGTTTCGTAATGAGCGTTTACTCAGCATTCGGTGTTGGCCTTCCTCATTCATCAAGCGCAATGCGTAGCGTTGGTTATGGTGTTTCTTATGATGAAATGCAGCCAGGTGATATCGTATGTTACTCAGGTCACGTTGGTATCTATGCTGGTAATGGAACATTACTTCATGCTTCAAATGCAAGAACTGGTATCACATATTCAAACGTTAACTACAAGCAGATCCTTGCAATCAGAAGAATCTTCTAATAAATGAATTATTAGGCGTCGCAACAGCGGCGCCTTTTTTAAACTAGACAATGTTATACAAGTGTTACGAAAACATTTAAGTTGAGAGTAATAGCGATTTTGGTAATATCTTATATAAAGTATGAACAATTGTCAGAAAATAATACAAAATAGTTTTAGTACAATTCTTGAAAAAGTGCACAAAAAAGTGACAAGTTAAAAACTGATATAATTTATAAAAGTGTGGAAATGTAATTATTTTTCAACAAATGTTTATAAAATTAGTGCGTAAAAACGGACTTGTAAACCTTTTATCCACTTTATCCACATAAAACGTGAACGTTTGTGAAAAGTTATCCACAATTTACAGAAACGTATGTTTTGTCCTAAATCGACAAAACTGAGCAAATTGCTAAAAAAACTTGACTTTGAAAGTGCAATACACCTATCAGAAAATAACGTCTATTATCAGACAATAATTTAATTTTATTTGCTTTTCACAAAAGCTTCACGAATATGTAAATATATTGAGACTTGTGAATTTGCATAAATAAATCTCAGTTTGCTATTTCCTTTTTTGGTTATTTATATTAAAATGAGCATAGGTTATGTGAATTTGTATGCAAAAATCAGTTTCGTCATTGTTAATATTGCATATATAATCGGGAGGTAATCCATATGATTTCTAATCAAATCATGCAAAATACAATCGAAGGCTTACATCAGCTTACAAAAATAGATTTGGCAGTTACTGATGCAGATGGAGTTGTATGTGCATCTACTTTTAATGACACAGCCCAGTTGTCAGATGCAGTTGCAGTATTTGCAGCATCTGAGGCAGACAGTCAGGTTGCATTGGGGTATCATTTCTTTAAGGTCTTCGATGATACTCAGCTTGAATTTGTCATTCTGGCACACGGGGATAGTGAGGAGGCATCTACTGTTGGTAAGATTGCCGCATTCCATGTCCAGGAATTAATGATTGCTTATAAGGAAAGATTCGATAAGGATAACTTCATTAAGAATCTTCTTTTAGACAATCTTCTTCTTGTTGATATTTACAATCGCTCTAAGAAGCTTCATGTGGACATCAATGCAAGAAGAGTTGTTATGATTGTAGAAGTAGGTCCAGAAAAGGATGGGGATGAACTGGACAGAGTACGCTCAGTCTTTGGCGGCAAAACAAAGGATTTTGTTACTGCAGTTGATGAACACAATATCATCGTTGTAAAGGAGCTTGGGGAAAACGATACATACGAAGATATTGAAAAGATAGCAGCAGTTATTATTGATGCATTCCACGATAAAGATTCTAAGAATATTCGTGTATCATATGGAACAGTTGTTGGGGAAATAAAAGAGGTATCACGTTCGTACAAGGAAGCGAATATGGCAATGGATGTTGGTAAGATATTCTTTAGCGACAAACGTATCATTGCATATTCAGCGCTTGGAATTGGTCGACTTATTTATCAGCTTCCTATACCACTTTGCAAAATGTTTATTTCAGAGATATTTGATAACAAGTCTCCAGATGATTTTGATGAGGAGACACTTACTACTATCGCTAAGTTCTTTGAAAACAGTCTTAACGTTTCAGAGACATCAAGACAGCTTTACATTCATCGTAACACCTTAGTATATCGTCTTGATAAGCTAGAGAAGAGCACAGGTCTTGATTTACGAGTATTTGAGGATGCTATTACATTCAAGATTGCCCTTATGGTAGTTAAGTACATGAAGTATATGGAGGATGAGAAGTTTTAATGATACGATTAGATCACGTTAGCAAGTCATACGAAGTTGGCAAGCCAGCGCTAGAAGATGTGACTATTCATATTGATCCCGGTGAATTCGTTTTTATAGTTGGAGATAGTGGTTCGGGTAAATCAACCCTTATCAGATTACTACTTAAGGAATTAGAACCTACCAAAGGAAAGATATATATCAATGGACAGGATTTAAAGAAGGTTACTCACAAAAAGATTCCAATGTATAGAAGAAACGTTGGAGTTGTGTTCCAGAACTTTAGACTACTTCCTGACCGTAATGTTTATGAAAATGTTGCTTTCGCAATGAAGGTAGTTGAGTCATCTAACAGAGATATTAAAAAGAAGGTTCCTAGCATTCTTTCAATGGTTGGACTAGCAGCCAAATACAGATCTCGTCCTAGCCAGTTATCTGGTGGAGAACAGCAGCGTGTAGCTATTGCCCGCGCTCTCGTAAACGAGCCTAAAATCATTTTGGCAGATGAGCCTACAGGAAACCTTGACAGTGACAATACATGGGAAATCATGAAGCTTCTTGAGGAAATCAATCAAAGAGGCACCACAGTTCTTGTTGTTACTCATAACATGGAAATCGTAAGAACTATGAATAAAAGGGTTATCACCATCAAAAAAGGCGTGGTAGTCAGCGACGTTGGAGGTGATGACTATGAAGATTAGTACTCATATTTATAATGTAGGTCAAGGTCTAAAGAACGTTTGGCGTAACAAAATGTTCTCCCTTGCATCTATAGCAACAATGACTGCATGTATTTTCTTGTTTGGTATTTTTTATTCTTTAGGAACTAATTTCCAGTCTATGGTTAAAACAGCTGAAGAGGGTGTTGCTGTAACTGTATTCTTTACAGAGGGAACATCGCAGGCTCGTATAGATGAAATCGGAAAAGAGATTTCCAAAAGACCAGAGGTAGCAAACTACGAATTCATTTCTGCTGAGCAGGCATGGGCCGATTATCAAGAAGAATATTTCGGAGACAACCCAGAGCTTGCAGCTGGATTTGCTGATGATAATCCTTTAGCAAACTCAGCAAACTACGAAATCTATCTTTCAGATGTTGCAATGCAATCTACACTTGTTTCTTATTTGGAAGGCCTAGATGGCGTAAGACAGGTAAACAAATCAGAAGTGGCTGCGAAGACACTTACTGATATTAATAAAGCTATTACCATTGTTTCAATGGCCATAGTTATCATACTTCTTGCTGTATCTATCTTCTTGATTAGCAACACAGTTATGGTTGGTATTTCTGTTCGAAGAGAAGAAATCGCCATCATGAAGCTAATCGGAGCAAAGGATGCATTTGTTAGACAGCCATTCGTTGTCGAAGGTATTTTCATTGGATTGATTGGTTCTGCTATACCACTTATTCTTCTATATTTTATATATGGAAGAGTAATTAAATATGCAGCCTCTGAATTCAATTTCCTTAGCAACATGGTTACATTCATTCCAGTTGAAACTATATTCAAAACATTGGTACCAATATCACTTTTACTTGGTATAGGAATCGGCTGGATTGGTTCAAGGGTGACATTGCATAAGCACCTTAGAGTTTAGTATACTGTTTATGATTTAAAGTGCCTTGGCGTATGCTTTGGCACTTTGTCAATATTACGAGAAAAGAAAGGCATTAAGATGAATACAGAATTCGACTCAGAAATCATACCAGAAGTTCAGCAGAAGCCAAAGAAGTGGCCAGTAGTTGTAAGTCTTATTATTGGCGTAATGCTTGGCGCTGCTTTAGCATTTGTAGGATTGTTGTGCATTGTTTCATCAAGAACCTCAACAATTAATGAATCATCAACAGATGTTATTGAAACAATCAACAATGATAAGCTCACTGAAGCATCAGGGGCTCTTCAGAATGGTTCAGCAACAAAGCTTGAGACACTTATCTACATTCTTCAAAACTATTACTATAAAGATATTAATAATGAAGACCTTGTAAATGGTGTTTACAAAGGCCTTTTAGAGGGCTTGGATGATCCATATTCTGCATATTACACAGCAGAAGAATACGAGGATTTAATGCAGACTCTTACTGGTAATTACGCTGGTATCGGTGCTCTTCTTCAAAAGGATGTAAAGACCGGAGAGGTTACCATTACAAAGGTATATGCTGATACTCCAGCAGAAAAGGCCGGTCTTAAGGAAGGGGATTTAATCGTTTCTGCAGATGGAAAAATGGCAGTTGATTTGGATTTAGATGTGTTTGTACAACACATCCGAGGCGAAGAAGGTACAGACGTTAAGCTTGTAATCAACAGAGATGGAGAAGAAAAGGATGTAACCTGTACAAGAGCATCTATTTCAACACCTACTGTTGAGCATCAAATGTTAGATGGCAATGTTGGATATATTGCAGTATCGCAGTTCACAGAACATACCTATGATGATTTCGTAGCAGCATACGAGGATTTGGAAAAGCAGGGTATGACATCTGTTATTTATGACATGCGAAATAACGGCGGTGGTCTTGTAGATTCAGTAGTAGATATGTTAGACTACATTCTTCCAGAGGGCACTGTAGTTTATACAATGGACAAAGCAGGAAATAGAGAAGATTACACATCTGACGACAAGAGTCAAAAGAACATTCCTGTAGTTGTTCTGGTAAATGGCAACACAGCATCAGCTGCAGAAATCTTTACTGGAGCTATCCGTGATTTTAATTACGGAACAGTTATCGGCACTAATACATTTGGAAAGGGTATTGTTCAATCAACAATTCCGCTCAGTGATGGTTCAGCTGTAAAGCTTACAACTCAAACCTACTACACTCCAAGCGGCGACAGTATCCACGGCAAAGGCATCGCCCCAGATATCGAATTAGAATACGAATTCCAGGGCGGCCCAGACGACAAATACGACGTAACCCTCGACAACCAAATCCAAAAGGCATTAGAGGTATTATCAAAGTAAGTCGCACGGCAAATATGTAAGGTAGCCTGTAGCTATCAAGCATCTAAGCATGTATAAGTAGCCCGTAGCTATCAAGCATCTAAGTATTATAGGTAGCCTGTAGCTATCAAGCTCTTAGTGTTGCTTAAGGAGACATTAGTCGACGTAGCAATACTAAGGCTTGAGAGCGTAACAGGCGAGCCAAAGACTAGGGTTGCTTGAGAGCGTAACGGGCGAGCCATAACCTAAAGTTGCTTGAGAACGTAACAGGCAAGGAAAGAGGTGATTTTCGTGATAGAACTTGATCAGTTCAAACAGCGACTAGCGTCGCAAAAAAATTCTATGACGGAAGTGAGGGATTCACTTTGACGTCGCAGCTAAGAAAGCTCGCATAGAAGAGCTAGAACGCGAGATGGAGGCTCCAGATTTTTGGACAGATGCAAGCACATCTACTATGAAGATGAAA
>ODAI013226435.1_pt1 | contig 15248 bp, 9 predicted proteins | sample 1539321 | NCBI WGS metagenome assembly ODAI01 (sample SAMN02144231, study PRJEB22623) | gut metagenome | biome: sheep rumen | host: Ovis aries | place: New Zealand
CTGCGAATGGTGAGGGAAAACTCATCGCCTATAAATGGCGAAAATCAGCGATTTTGGAAACACCTGAGCAAAATTTTTTTGCCAGGGCGAAGGTCACGCTGCGCATTTAGCCAGACACCCCTCACCCCTGCATGGGAAAAATCGAGCAAAATGACACCACCTCCAGAAAATTTTTTCAGTGCATGCGCCATCATCGTCGTTTTCTCCCTTCACTCTTAAATGTCCAAATTCGAGCTTTTTGGAAACCTCTTTCGAAAATTTCTTGAAATTACTTCGCGCAAGTATCAACAGCCATCAATCACCCATGCGAATCCTGCCGGCATCGCCTCCTGTCAGCAGCTGCATATTGCCCGCTGACCTTCTATGTAAAAATCGGGGCAAAGTGGAAACACTTTCAGAAAATATTTGCTGATGCACAACGTTCAACATCGTCTTCAGAGGGTATTGTCCTCATACAGGCAGCTCTCCTTTCATTTGCCCCTCCAAATCTACATGGCGAAAATCAGCGATTTTGGAAACACTTACAGATGATTTTTGAAAATATCCTTGTTCAGCACGTTGTTGAGGGCTCGAAATCTGACTATCTTCATAAAAAGAAAAGCCTGGCGGTGTTGCCAAGGCGCATGATTAGAAAATAGTGTAGAATATGTGATCGTTTCTATTGATTCGTATAGCAAAAACAATTATAATGAAGTTGAGATTATATAAGAGCGGAGGGAATGCCATGCCGCGCGCAAAAAAAGACCATTCATGCCTGAATATCAAGATTAATGCAGCGCTCTATCGTAAACTGATGGAAGTCAGTGAGGAAGCCGGCCAAACTAAAACATTGATTGTAGAACGGGCTTTACAGGGATACTTTACCGATTATGACATGAAGCAACAGATTCTGCGCCAGGCCGAAGCCGGACAGCTTGTGCCCCTGGAAGAGGTAAGCAGAAACGATCACCCGTTGAAAACGTTCTGACGCACCTTTTCAGGGTTGAAAATACGAATCTGATGTTGGAGAGAAACGAATGCAGAAAGGTAAATTGTGTTTTATAGATCTTTTTGCCGGGGCCGGAGGTCTTTCCGAAGGATTTATGCAGGAAGGGTTTGTTTCTGTAGCTCATGTGGAGATGGATTCAAATGCATGCAACACACTCCGGACTCGTGAATGTTATCATTATCTGAGAAAACATGGGAGGAAAGACGAATACTATCATTATCTTCGCGGGGAGATAACAAGAGATCAACTCTATAAATCCGTTCCGAAAAAGACAATCCGGAGTGTTATCTGCAAAACAATGACCCAAGAGGGAATGCCTGAACTTTTTGTTGAGATCGATCACATCATGAAGGCAAAAAGAACAGAACATGTGGATGTTATGCTTGGCGGCCCTCCCTGTCAGGCTTATTCTGTCGTGGGAAGAGCTCGCAAGGATATGGCTGACGACCCTCGAAACTTCCTTTATAAATTATATTTGCAGGCAATTGAAAAATATCAGCCTGACATGATTGTATTTGAAAATGTTCCGGGAATTCTGTCTGCCGGTGGTAAAAGCCATTTCAGAGATCTCACAGGAAGTCTCCAGAATCTTGGGTATGAAGTTAAATATGATTTATGCAATGCTTCAGAGTATGGTGTTCTGCAAAACAGGAAACGTATTATCCTGGTGGGATGGCGTCATGATACAGATCACCAGTATCCTGATATGATCCCAATGAACACGGAACACTATACAGTGGCTGATCTTCTGTGTGACCTTCCGTCAATAGAACCAGGTGAAGAATGCAATGAATACTTAACCGAGGAGATCAATCCATACCTGAAAATGGCTGCAATCAGGAACAAGAGAACAGTTCTGACACAACATGAGGCCAGACCCAACCGGGAAGAAGACAGAAAAATATACAGAAAGGCAATCGAAGTCTGGAACAGTGGGAAAGGCCATCGGCTGAAATATACGGAATTGCCGGAAGAACTCAGATTTCATAAAAACAATACAGACTTTCAGGATCGCTTTAAAGTTGTTGCTGCATCCGAACATCTTAGTCAGACCATGGTAGCGCACATTTCAAAGGATGGCCATTACTATATTCATCCGGATATTGAACAGGCACGGTCATTGTCTGTCCGGGAAGCAGCACGTATACAGTCTTTCCCTGATGACTTCTTTTTCGAAGGCGGGCAGACGGCAGCCTTCAGGCAGATAGGAAACGCAGTACCTCCATTATTGGCAAGAGCAATTGCGAAAGCTATCAGAAAACAGTTTGAGGAGCGTGAACCGATTGGATAAGACGCTTGAACAGTTTTACAGAAACTGTATGGAAGAGATCAGCATAGCCCAGGAAGAGAATCTGAGTGGCTGGCAGAATGAGGACTTCCTGACTGAACTGATGTTGGAGTATCTTGAAGAGACCGGCGAGGCAGAGGCCCCTGTGATCTGTCCATTTCGCAGTCACGGCCTCCAGATGAATGCTTATGCAATTGCAGAGGACAATTCAGACATACAGATCTTTGTGACGATCTATTCTGATAGTGATGTTCCCCGTTCTGTTTCACAGTCGGAGATTGACGCTGTAATAAAGCGCGGTATTCAGCTATATCAGAAAGCATCCAATGATCTGTATGAATCATTTCAGCACGATAATGATACATATGAATTTGCTAAAACGATTCACGATCAGAAAGGCGAAATTAAAACAGTCAGGATCTGTGCACTGACAAATGGACTTGTCAAACCAATCCCTTTCAGGAATCTTACCCTTGATGGCGTGGAGATTTCGTTTTCGATATGGGACATTGACAGGCTATATCGTTGTGTCACGTCAGGAAAAATGCGGGAGACAATAGAGATTGATTTTCAGGATAAGTTCGGAGAAACCATTCCATGCATAGAAAATAATTCAAGCAGTAAATACAGTGTTTATCTGGCGATAATAAACGGCAATATGCTGGCGGGTTTATATGATGAATATCGGGACCGTTTACTGGAAAAAAACGTTCGGTCGTTTCTTCAGGTTAAAGGTGGTGTGAACAAGGGAATCAGGGATACGCTGAAGCTGGAGCCGGAAATGTTCCTCGCGTACAACAATGGTATTTCAGTTACTGCCGAGAGTGTTACACTTGAAAGAGATGACAACGGGAAACCGTCCATCAGATCAGTCCGTGACATGCAGATTGTTAACGGTGGACAGACAACGGCTTCGATTTTTAGCGCCATGAAAAATGGGATTGATCTGGCAGATGTGCATGTTCAGATGAAGCTTTCTGTGATTTCATCTCCTGACGATATGGATGAAATCGTTCCATTAATCTCCAAATACGCTAACACGCAGAATAAAGTTCAGGTTGCTGATTTTTCTGCCAATGATCCATTCCACAGAAGACTTGAAGATCTTTCACGGACAATCTGGACACCTGGAAACAGCGGAATGGCTCCTATGAACTGGTATTATGAACGTGCAAGAGGACAATATGCAGATCGGCTGCAACAGGAAAGCACACCTGCCCGTAAGAAGCAGTTCAAAGCCACGCATCCGTTGTTTACCAAAACGGATGTGGCAAAATACGAAATGACGTGGGATCAGCTTCCATATTATGTAAGCGAAGGTGCACAGAAGAACTTCAACAGGTTTACAGTTGCTTTAAACAGTCATAAAGTAGTTCCGGATGAGAAGTTCTATCATAATCTGATTGCTAAAGCGATTATGTTCCGGACTGCGGAAAAACTGGTTTCCGAGCAGAAGTATGGTGGATACCGGGCCAATATTGTTACATATACGCTTGCGTGGATCTCCTGGAGGAGCGCACAGAGGATCAATCTGGATAAGATCTGGAAGGAACAGTGTCTTTCAGAAGCTCTTTGCAACGAAATTATCAGGGTCTCCCGCATGATCCACAGGAAGATTACAAATCCTCCTGGCGGAGCAAATATCAGTGAATGGTGTAAGAAAGAGAAGTGCTGGCTGGACATACAGGAAACAGACGAAGATATCTCCTCTGACCTGAAGAAAGAGCTGATCGACGTCAGCGCACAGGCGACGCGTAAAGAACCAGTGAACAGCATCTATTCAAACAATGAAGAAGAACAGAAACTAATTGATCAGGCGATGGCTATCAAAGGCTCAACCTGGTTTGCTCTGTCCAAATGGGCAAAGGAAACCGGTAACTTCGAAAGCTGGCAGAGAAGTATACTTTTCTCAGTAGGCAAGAGAGTCAGCAATGGACAACCAATATCCTATAAGCAGGCAAAACAGGTGATGATAGTTTACGAGGAGGCCAAAAGGAAAGGTTTCACTGATAACTGAAGCGGGATAACAGACAGGAGCTGATACATGCATGGAATGGGAGAGCTATGTACAGGGATTGCTGGCAGAAAAGGATGCGCTGGACGAACTGGTTGTTTCTCTGGATGCAGGCAAGTCACATACTGATTTTCCGCCGGTAATCAAGGCCAGCGTTCGTATTCTTGACAGAATACTGGAAGACGGAGGCAGGCTGAATCTCTTTGTGTTCCCGGAGAAGCAGCATATGCTGTTTTTGTTCATGCTTGCAAAAGTTATCCACAATCTGACGGAAGGAAAGATAAAAAGCAATTACGATCCATCGCTCTTTTCTTTGGGCTCAAAAGTTAAACTGGGAAATGCTGTGGCAGAGTTTTTGCGCGCGGATGAAATAAATGGGAAAAAGGGCATCTGGCTTGGGTTCCGGCACAATGCAAAATACTTCTGCCCTGTTGAAATCCTGCCTGTATTACAGCGCGTAAAAACCAAGAGAATAAGCAAAGATGAGACATTTTATCAGGAACTGAACAAAGTCCGCGAACTCATGAAAACGTTTGGAACAGATTCCGTAATACTGAATCTGTTATCGCAAAAGTCACATCTTGATAAGTCAATTGCTTATGTCAGCTCCGTTTCTACAACTAAAGCCAGACTGAATGAATGCCTGCTGGATAACCACAGAATACAGGATATTCTTCTTCTTGGTCAAACAAGTTATGAAGGAGAAATCAAGAATATCAGCATCGGACAATTAGACGGAAACCCTGCACTTGTCCTGGCATCGGATTTGTTTGCTGCGAATGCGACGGCTGCCATGCGTCATCCGTTTCAATCCATGATCATTGATGTTACCAATATTCATCAGGCACTTTCTCAGCTTGATGCGCTTGATGAGGCTATAGCATTGAAGATTCCTCTGTTGTGTATTACCGACGCATCGAATGCGTTTGAACTTGCAGAATTCAGGAAAAGGGGATTTAAGGTCTGGCGCTGGGATTCTGTTTCCCTGACAGGTGATCTGATGAAGGGAGAATCATTCCTGGATGGCAGACTGCGGAACTGTTTCAGTCACTCTATAAACTATTGCAGCATTTCCGACCCGATACTCAGCGAATGCATGATAAGATTGTCCAGGCAGAAACATGGTATTGCAGATCAGTCATCAGAGATTATTAAACTCTATGATCAGCTTGTTGAACTGACGTTCAAAGCGTTGCGGGAGACAATGCGTTTCGAGCCTTGGCAGACCGAAGAAGCGTTACATGTATATGAAAACTGTAAGAATCTGAATCTTTCCGAAGCATCATTTATTCCTGACGATATGGCAAAGGATCTGAATTTTGCTGCGGAGGCGCTTAATGAAATATATGGAAGCCAAGCCTTTTTACCCAAAAATCAGGCTATAAAAGAGTGGTTCATCAGAAATGCGAATGACCGTAAAGTCTGTATTATTGTGCCGGAGAATACAGACAGGAAAAACGTCAGGGAATATTGGCACAGAGTATGCCTGATAAACAGAATCAAATGTGAAATCGATGTGTTCTATCCGACAGAATACTGTAATCTAAGGCTGACGCGTTTTGATACAACCATTATTATTGGCTGGATGCGCCGGGAAGCTATGCGAAAAGTTGTTTTCAGCTATGCAACCCGGAATTATGAAATCTTCCTGTACGAATGTGAACGGAGATGGAAGAATAACGAGGAACGCAGCTGGGCAAGAGCAGTATCTGCAAGTGACAATAAGGAAATAATCAGGAAAACGCTTAGCAGTCCCAGAAGTGAAATATCTGTTGTCAGATGGGAAGCTGATCAGCGATATGTTTCCCTTGGTGAGACCGAGGATCTGACAGAGCTTGAACAGGCGTTGAAAGAAAACAAATTCCGTCAGTATACAAAGGGAACAGACGGAGTCAAAGCAGAAAAAGTACGTGCAATTCCCGTCAGCTTTATTGGTGGTTATGTTGCTTTTTATCGTCTGGAACATAAGGTGTTGCAGGTAACCAACATTCTGAATGGAATTTCGGACAAAATTAGGATTATCACACCGGAAAAGCTCGAAGAGGGCGATTTTGTCATTGTGCGGGAGGCAGATCAGGATCTGATCCGGGAAATAGCAGACAGAATCCTTGCTTCTGAAGGGAAAACCGGATTGCGTGAACTTTCTGGAAAATGGCGTGAACCAATTGCCATTGAGCTTGCACTGTCGGCTTCGACCCGTGAAACCGTATACCGCAAGCTGAAAAATGCAGGATGCAGGAAGGGTATGATTACTTTCAGCAACTGGATTGATGATGAAGATATGATTGCTCCACAAGACAAAGAGGATATTCGTATTATTGCAGAAGCGTTTGATAACGAAACCCTCCGTGAGCTTCTGGACAAAGTATATGATGCCGCAAAGGAAGTCAGAAGGGCACATACACAGGCGGGAATGCAATTGTCAAAGCTTTTGAAACAAAAAATAGCGCAGGAACTGAAAGACCAAGAAATATCGGATATTTACAATATCTGGGAACCGATAGCGTTTGACGTGGAAGGCGTCGGAACTGTAAAATTGCTGAAAGTAATTGACATTGAAACAGAAATGGAAATTGGGGCAGCCATGACAAACAGATTGTTGTCTGAATAAACAATGATACAGAGGTGGATAAGACAATGGCGATCATGATCCCATCAGTTATTTCTCCGGACGTGAAGAGTGATGCTGAAAAAAGAATATTCAAATGGTTTAAAGATGCGCCAGGAACTGATGACTGGATTGTTCTTCACTCTCTTGGACTTGCCTATCACAGCACGCTGATTCATGGAGAAACGGATTTTGTTGTCATAGCTCCGCATCTAGGTATATTTGCCTTGGAGGTTAAAGGCGGGCAGGTCAGAAGATCTTCTGATGGTATTTGGTCTTTCATTAACCGATATGGGCAGGAAAACAGGAAAGAGCGAGGGCCTTTTGATCAGGCATGGGATGGCATTCACAGTATAATTGATTTTATTCAGAAGCGTGTCGATGCTTCGCATTATCATCTGAAGTGGGTTTTGTTTGGTATTGGAATTATGATGCCCGATGTCCAATACGATGCAGAGGGAATCGATGAGCATCAGTGGCAGGTGTTTGATATACGGGATGCGCAAAAAGGTCATGACGTCGCAGGATGGATACGAAGGCTTTCACAAGGCGCAAGGGATGACTGGAGTTCACGCTACAAATCTGACGCAGAAAAAAAGTTGCCAGACAGGAACGATGTGGAGTATCTGAAGACACTTCTTCGCAATGAATATGATTCTGTGGTTCCTTTAAACCTTGGATCATCCAAAGCCAGTAATCAGCAAATTGAACTCACGAAGGAGCAGTATGGCTGCCTTGATCAGCTTGAGGACAATAACAGGTTGCTGATTCTTGGTGGCGCGGGTACTGGCAAGACCATGCTGGCCGTAGAAGCAGCAAGAAGGTTTACAGCAAACGGAGAAAGAGTTGCATTGCTCTGCTATAACAGGACGCTCGGCATATGGCTTCGTGGTGCCCTGAAAGACGCTAAATGCCGGCCGGCATACGTGGGAACCCTTCATGCCTGGATGTCCTCCGTTGTCACAGAAAGCATGTCAGACCTGGCAGAAAATGAACAGGACTGGTTTGAAAGCATTCTTCCCAATAAAGTGATCAACAAACTGGAACAGGAAGAGGCGCCGTTTGATCGTATTATCATTGATGAGGCTCAGGATCTGATTCGACCTTTGTACATTGAAATGTATCATCACATGCTGGCAGGCGGATTCAAACGCGGTAAATGGGTTATGCTTGGCGATTTCAGCATGCAGGCCATTTACGATGATGAGGCTGACGAAGAGAAGCTTGTTGATTTGCTGCAGAACCGCACGTCATTTGCTATATACAGGTTAAAGATTAACTGCCGTAATACGACGGAAATCTGCGATGATATCAATCTTGTAACAGATGCCAAAATGCAATGTAATAAGGCCAGGGCTGTATCTGGTCCGAAACCGGATTGGGACAAGTGGACAAATCCGGAAGAGGAAAAGAGTAAACTGTCAGGTAAAATCAATGCATTGGTTAACAATGGTGTCAGCCTTTCAAAGATCACTATCCTCTCGCCGGTTACTTTTGATCATTCTGTCGCAAGTCAAATACGGCAATTTGATATATCACAGTATGCTCCAGACAAAAAACAAGGCATAACATTCAGTACGATTCATTCTTTCAAAGGGCTTGAAAACCAGTTCATTATACTGACAGATATAGAATCGGTTTCAGATAAACGAATGATGTATGTTGCCATGAGCCGGGCAAGATATGGGTTATATGTTTTATCCAATGAAAATGCAATGAATGAGTATCTTGGGATCTATATGAGGAGGCTCTATCCATGAACGAGCGACGGGATCAGATTATTGAACTGATCAAGAAGGAAATGATCGGACCGGATCCGATTGACTGGGAAGGATGTCGCCAGGAAGATGGTGAAGAAATCCTTACTGTTGACACGCCTCAAAACAGATACATTGCAGGGATACTGTATCCAAAGGGTGTTCTTGACTCTGAGGCAGAGGCATCCCGCGTTGAAGGTGCACGTGAAGAAGCCAAAGGCGATGAAGAAGCAGAAGAGGATAGAGATCGGGAAGAAGCTGACATCGAGTTCATGGATGATGCTGAAGAACTGATTAACCGATCCAATGCTTTTCAGCAGTCTGCCATGAGTATAACAGTTGCTGTTCAGCATGGAGACAGGATTATTCCCGTTGTTTCTGCCGGGTATTATCTTAAGGTTGATTCAGTTGATCCGGAGACAGAAAAGAAAAACACTTGTTTCAAACGTCGCCCTGTAAAATGGGAGAATGATGGAAACACAATTGGCTTGCCAACATCAGAAAAAACACTTGTAAAATACCCTGTTGGCAACACAAAGCTTCAGTTTGATATAACACTCCGCATGACAAAAGGGAATTATTCTATTTATACTTTCACGCTTGAAAATACATACTCCAGCGCGTCAAAAACCAATTTGGATACAGAAAGCTTCTTCCAGTGCGGATTTGCATTGCAATCTGAAAAAGGATTTATGCCCCTGCCGGACAGTTTGAAAATCAATGTACATGATCCCGATTATCTGTCCAACAAGATGATGTATCGCAATGTTTTCAACTTTGCCATTGGTCATGGCTGTGCTGCTGACTGGGAAGAAAAGGAAGGAAAAGTGACAAGAATTGAAACTGCGGTTTTCCCATCCTATGAAGTAAAACCGATTATGCCTTCCAGAATCAGGGGTATCAGCCTGAAGATGTATGACTTTGGGCCCAAGGGAGACTTTGTACATGCATTGGGTGAACTCGCTGAAATGTGTGACCAGTATGAAAAATGGATTTATGAACTGGAGGAAAAGAGAAAGGGACTGGATAAGTATTCTGAAACTGCTGAAAGACATATCAAAAACTGTAAAATGTGTCTTGCCCGTATGCGGGAAGGAATACTGCTGCTGAAAAATGATGAGGATGTCCGTATTGCTTTTCAGTATATGAATCTTGCGATGCTGGAGCAGCAACTGCATTATCATTTGCCTTTGCAGAAGTGGAAGGAAACAGGCGAAAATGAAATCGAGCTTGATCAGCCTGTAAAGGTGCTGCCAGATCCCGATAAGCCAGACACTTGGTATGATAAGGAGCACAATCACTATGGTCAATGGAGGCCTTTTCAGATCGCTTTCGTGCTGATGAACCTTAAATCCATGCGTGACCGCAATTGCAACGAGCGGGAGATTGTGGATCTGATATGGTTCCCGACTGGCGGTGGAAAGACAGAAGCCTATCTTGGCCTTTCTGCTTATACCATCTTTATAAGGCGGCTGATGAATAAAGAAGATTCCGGAACTGCAATCATTATGCGATATACGCTCAGATTGCTGACTGCCCAGCAATATGAACGGGCCTCCGCGATGATATGTGCCTGTGAATCAATTCGTCAGAAGCACAGTGATCTTTTCGGATCCAACCGAATCAGCATTGGCTTATGGGTTGGTGGCGATACTACGCCAAACAGAATGGATGAAGCCATGTCCGCCTATAGCCAGCTGATGTCGGGCAAGACAGAGGAAAACCCGTTTGTTATGTTGAAATGCCCTTGGTGCGGTGCACAGATGGGTGTATTCAAATCAGAAAAAGGAACAACCAAGCTTCCAGGATACTACAGATATAAAGGGAAAGGCGGGAAATATGCATTTCAATTCAAATGCTCCAATTCGGCGAACAATTGCCCGTTTTCCAGAATTGATTCGCCTCTTCCTTTATACGTTATTGATGAAACCATTTATGAAAAGAAGCCCACTCTGTTGCTCGGCACCGTTGATAAATTTGCTACACTTCCAATGCGACCGCAGGCACAGGGATTGTTTGGGTATGAAGATGGTACAAAGGTCACTGCTCCGGATCTGATTATTCAGGATGAGCTGCATCTGATATCAGGCCCATTGGGTTCTATGGTGGGCCATTATGAAACCTTGATTAGCGAACTCTGCACCATCCACACACCAAATGGAGATATTAAGCCCAAAATTATTGCCTCGACGGCAACCATAAGTCGTGCGCGGGAGCAGTGCAATGCGTTGTATGCATGTGGCAGAGAAAATGTTTTTCAGTTTCCTCCTTCCGGGCTGGATGCCGGCAATTCCTTCTTCGCGTATGAGGACAAAGAAAAACAAGGCAGAAAATATGTTGGTATTCTTGCTTCCGGATCGCCTTCTGATACAACCACGGCAATCAGGTTATATGCTACGCTCCTGTACGCAGCCAGGCAGATAGAAGTTGAAAAGGAAAGTGACAGGGACGCATACTGGACAAACATCGGTTACTTTAACAGCTTGCGTGAACTTGGACAAGCAGCAACGTGGATTCATGCGGATATTGACAATTATCTCGATGTTATCTACAAGCGGCATTTCCTTCACAAGCGCTATGAGAAAGAGGAATACAGAAATCACAGAAGATATATTTATCGTGATGAAGAGCTGACAAGCCGTATTGCAGGAGACAAGGTCAGCGCCAGTCTTTCCAACCTGAATATCGCCTATACCGGTCAAAAAGATGAGAAGGGTGTAATTGCTGATCCGCCAATTGACATCTGCCTTGCCACCAACATGATTTCGGTAGGCCTGGACGTGCCGCGGCTTGGTTTAATGACTGTCAACGGACAACCCAAGACTACATCGGAATACATTCAAACGACCAGCCGGGTCGGAAGAGACCAGCGCAATGCGCCAGGCCTTGTATTCACGTTATACAGACCGGGGCGGGCAAGGGATAAATCCCACTATGAGCACTTCCATGATTATCATTCAAAATTGTATTGTAGTGTCGAGCCTACAAGTGTAACGCCATTCTCTTCTCCAGTCAGGGAACGTGCCATTCATGCCCTTCTTGTCGGTATGTTCCGGCTGGAAGCTGGCAAGGCATATAATGCTGCTTCTCCAAAACTGCCGAAGGAAGCAATCATTGAGTATGCAAAAAAGGTAATCAGGGACAGGATTGTACAGGTGGAAAAAGAAGAACTGGACGACAGCATGAAATATATCAAGCAGTTCCTTGAAGACTGGGAAGACTGGAACCCAGCAGTATGGGAGGGCGTGAAAATGCCGCCTGATTTTGTATCATACAAGGAAGATATACCTTTGATTTACCCGGCTGGCACACAGCCCTCACCAAAATGGGATGGACGCGGAAAGGAGACTCCAACATCCATGAGAAATGTGGATGCGGAATGCGAAGCCAGAATTCTGACTCATCGATACAAGGCAAAGGAGCTTCCTGTATAATTCAAAGTGCCGACAGAAAGGGCGGGATTGAAACAGAAAGTACCCCACAGTAGAATAGAGATCACGCTGTCCCGGCAAAAGGCGGCGAAATCTAAAACTGCGAGGTACCAAGATGCATTGTACACAAAACGAGAAGATTTCGCAAGTATCTGACGAAAGTATTGTTGTGGGGATCGACATCAGCAGCGAGAAGCACTGTGCACGGGCATTTACCACAAGAGGCATAGAGCTTACACGAAAAGCGTTCACCTTCGCCAATACTGGAGAAGGATTCGAGGAATTCGAGAGATGGCTAAAAGATCAGATGGACAACAGCCGTCTTACCAAGGCAATCATCGGATTTGAACCTACGGGGCATTACTGGTTCAACCTGGCGGATTACCTGGATGAACAGAACATCCGGTATGTGCTGGTTGCCCCACAGCATGTGAAGCATACGAAGGAATTGGATGACAATACACAGCGAAAGGATGACTGGAAAGACCCACGGGTCATAGCGAAGCTGGTGATTGACGGACGGTATTTCTTCGCGTATCGCCCCCAAGGCAAATACGCGGAATTGCGGGAAGCGTTCACAAGACGCTGCGAAATCATGGAGCAGCTGATTGAGACGAAAAATCGGCTGAATCGGTGGTTTGACATCAATTTTCCCGAGTACAAGACTGTATACCGAAAGGTAGATGCCAGTACCGGCATGATGATTCTGAGGAAAGCGCCGCTTCCAAAGGATATCGTCACGCTGGGGGTGGATGGCGTAAATCAGATTTGGCGGAATGCAAAGCAAAAAGGCACGGGAATCAAGAGGGCGCAGACCCTGGTAAAGGCCGCGCAGAGCAGCATTGGAGCCAAAGAGACCAGCCAAGCCACCAGAATCAGCCTCTGGCAGTTGCTGGATGTATATGAAATCGCTGAAAAGCAGTTGCATGAGATTGACGAGCTGATTTCCAGTATCCTTGCTGAAATGCCGGATGCGCAGAAAATGCTCGGAATCAAAGGGATTGGTCAATTCACGGTTGCCGGTTTCCTCTCGGAAGTTGGTGATATCCGTCGGTTTACCGATCCCCGCCAGATTCAGAAGTATGCGGGCCTTGCCATTGTTGCGGATAACGATTCCGGCAAGCATGAAGGACGAACCAAACTCAGCCAGCGTGGACGCAAGCGGTTGAGGTGGGTATTGTTCCGGGCCGCATTGAGCCTGGTGAAAAGCAATCCGCAATTTTACCAGCTCCATCAATATTTCACTGGCAGACAGGAGAATCCGTTAAAGAAGATCCAGTCCATTGTGGCAGTCTCGACGAAACTGATCCGTGTCGTATTCGGTATGATCAAGAACGACAGGCCGTATGACCCGGAGAAGATGATGTCGGATATCCACAGGCCGATGAAAACAGTGGCGTAACAACAGGGATTCCTTGCCTCTCCGCCAGTCTTGCGGAAGCCCTGGAAAAATGCTGGATATGCCCCACCGACGGCGATGGGAATCATGGAGCGATTGCCCTCACTCGTCGTCAAACCAGTTTAGCATTTTTCCAGGGCTCCCACAAGACCAAGCCTACGGCTTGCCGCCCCTTCGGGACGGTGGCTCTTCCAAACCGGAGGGAACCACCTCTGGCTCCGGGAATCATAGTGGAAGCTTGGCAATCTCCAACTGTAGGAAATACAGGCTTGCGTCCGTCAGAAATGGCGCTGTATTTCTGAATGCCGATACAGCTTTATACACAGGTGAGTCTTTGTCAGCAAGTATTTTCCATGGGGTACGACCTCGAAAAGGAGCATGGCTGACACCCAGACTATGGATAGGCCGAACGAAGGAAGTTAGGGCTTGACCCTGTTGGATACGGGAGGTTCGCTGCCGTAGTGTTGGATGGGATTCGAGACCAAAAAGCTTGACGCTTTATTGCTTGTACCCATTCTCGCTATTTCTGCTCTTGAAGCGATAGAATATCCTCTTTGGGGAGCCGTCTGTGAGTAAAAAAGTTTCAAAATACCTTATTTTATAACAAAAACTACTTGACATTATGGGGAGGGAAACTCCAATGTCAACGCATAAGGACAAAAAGAATGGAACCTGGTATGTGATGGTACGTTATCACGATTGGAAGGGTGAGAAAAAGCAGAAATGCAAGCGCGGCTTTGCCACCAAGCGGGATGCGCAGGAATGGGAGCGCACCTTTCTGCTGAAAGAAGCCGGAGATCTGGATATGACTTTCGAGGCCTTCCTGGAGCTGTATGAAAGGGACATGCGGCCCCGGCTGAAGGAAAACACCTGGCTCTCCAAGGAACACATGATCCGGACCAAGCTGCTGCCTTACTTCGGGAAACGGATGATCAGCGAGATTGACACCAAGGATATCATTGCCTGGCAAAACGAGCTCCTGGCCTACCGGGACGAAAAGAAGCATCCCTATGCGCCCACATATCTCAAAGCGATCCACAATCAGCTGGTTGCGATCCTGAACCATGCGGTGAAGCACTACGGGCAGAAAAGCAATCCGGCGTCCAAGGTCGGATACATTGGGAGCAAGGAAAGCGAGGAGATGCAATTCTGGACGAAGGAGGAATATCAGAAGTTCGCAATGGCGATTATGGACAAGCCTATATCGTACTACGCCTTTGAGATGCTGTACTGGTGCGGAATCCGGGAGGGAGAGCTGCTGGCCCTGACGCCGGGAGACTTCGATTTCAAGAACAACACGGTGAGCATCAATAAATCCTTTCAACGGCTGCACGGGCAGGACTACATCACCAGCCCGAAAACAAAGAAAAGTGTCCGTACGATCAAGATGCCGAAATTCCTCAGCGAGGAGATGCAGGAGTACCTGAAAACGCTGTACGGCATCAAAAAGACGGAAAGGATCTTCCCAATCTCCAAGAGCTACCTCTACCATGAGATGAACCGTGGCGCAAAGGAAGCCGGCGTCAAGCGCATCAGAATTCATGATATCCGTCACAGCCATGTGAGTCTGCTGATAGACATGGGCTTCAGCGCTGTTGCCATCGCAAACCGGGTAGGACATGAGAGTATCGACATCACCTACCGATATGCCCACCTGTTCCCTTCCCGGCAGGCAGATATGGCAGATCGGCTGGATAACGAGAGAATGGAGGAAATGGAACATGTCAGCTAAGAACGTAGACCGGCATAACCGGTTCCGCAGC
>ODAI013119706.1_pt1 | contig 15245 bp, 16 predicted proteins | sample 1539321 | NCBI WGS metagenome assembly ODAI01 (sample SAMN02144231, study PRJEB22623) | gut metagenome | biome: sheep rumen | host: Ovis aries | place: New Zealand
AATCCCATCTTCTATTGTTGCTGAGCCCTCATCCCCGCGAGGGGACGGAAACGTTCCTCCTTCGTTTCGTATGCCGGATTGCATACAAGTTGCTGAGCCCTCATCCCCGCGAGGGGACGGAAACGATACCCTCGGCTGCTATCACGTCCAGGGTTATACGAGTTGCTGAGCCCTCATCCTCGCGAGGGGACGGAAACTCGTTGAATATGAAGCAGGCTGAATCGCAGAGCTTGTTGTCGTGTTGCTGAGCCCTCATCCCCGCGAGGGGACGGAAACTATCCAATTGCCAGCCAATAGAAGCCCGGCGCTCGGTCCGAGTTGCTGAGCCCTCATCCCCGCGAGGGGACGGAAACACTGCCATTACGAAAACGAACGCCACTATTGACTCCATTGGTTGCTGAGCCTTCATCCCCGCGAGGGGACGTAAACTCATCGGCTGTGATGTATCCACGTTCTATGTATTGCAAATTGCTGAGCCCTCATCCCCGCGAGGGGACGGAAACCCAACACCAATTCCAACCGTAATGGCCACTCCAGCGACGGCTGCTGAGCCCTCATCCCCGCGAGGGGACGGTGTGCAGACCGGTGCGTATTCGTTGACGCACCGGTTATGTTTTCGTGCGAGAATACAGATCAATCGGCTGAGTCTTCCGCAGCAATCTTCCAGCCATAGGCTTGCGCTGCACGCTTCATCTGCTTCCGCATTCCTGCGATTGCAAACTCGTAGTCAGCTATAAGCTCGTCGTGCGACTTGCGCTCCCGTCGCTCTCTCTCGGGCCAGAATACTTCCTCCCAGAGTGCGCCCTGCGGCTTTGCAAGGGTAATCTCCTCGCCCATGCCAAACAGCCAGCGATAGAAGGTTGCGGCAGGCCTGACACGAACGCGCGCATATCCGCAGGTGCCGTCCTCCGCTATGTGCTTGAACTCGATGTTATGGCCAAAACGGTCATACACATAGCGAGCGCCCCAGGCGCTTACCCGCAGGAATAGATCCCTCGCTTCTCCAACGCCAAACATGTCGAACATCTGACCGATGCGTTCCTGCACGCTTCTGCGCAGCTCGTCTATAGCGTCGCATTGAACCGCTGGAATGTCGCTCACCCTAGCATTTCGAATGCGATCGAGCCTGCGTACCAGAACATTGCCACCTTCAGGAGCGTCCAGCCAAGTCTCTGCATAGTAGTTGCCAAAGCTGAACACAAGGTCGATAGGCGTTTCTACAAATAGCGTTCTTCCTTCGAAGATGCGCGAATAGTGTTCGTCACCGTCGAGGCCTTTTGCCGCATATTGAAAAGAGACCATCTTCCCTTCATCCAATGCCGTCAGAAACGTATTCGCTGCTGCAAATACGTCCGGCCTAGAAGGGAGATCACGCTCGTCGACGGCAACACTTGCCGTAATGCCGTCCTGCTGATAGAAGGAGACCATGCTGTAGAGTTCGTCGCATATCTTGCTGCGCTGACTCCTAGTTACAAACTTGCAGGTCCTGACCATGTTTATGGCAAGCCGCACGTCCTCGCTGCTAAGGAATGTGTGCTTGCAGCGAAACCCGCCAACCTCGCCCCGAGAGGGAATGACTATATCCATGCCGAATAGGCCACAGTCTGCTAGGGCATGGATGTCGTCACGTACTTTCGCGGCGGTTGGCTTGCTTCCTGTACGTATTCCAATGATCTCGCGGATTTCGTCGGCAGTGAGGCCATGCTCCTCATCTGTGTACGCCTTGAGTATCTCCGCAACAAGCAGCAACTGTGCCTTGCCACCTTTGCCTTTGCCAGCCTGCTCGGGCAGGTCGTAAGCCATCTCTTCTAGCGTGGGTTTGCTATCCATATCTGGCTCCTAGTTAGCAATGACATCGAAATATCGATGTCATCTTATCAGATGTGGTCCATATTAGAGATTCCGGGCTGCAAGAATAGATTCCAACAAGTGGTTAGGAGAGGGGGAAAGAAGATGACCAAGGATATGGCAGTTGTGGCAGAGCTCGATCCGAGGGTTGCGGTATTCGCAATTGGGGCAGCGTGCATCGTTGTGCTCGCTGGTCTGGCTCTCGGCTATGACGTCAGCATTGATGTCCAAGAAAGCAGCATGAGGCTGAGTAAGCCCTGCGACGCCGTCCCAGCGTTGTGCGAGGCGTAAGCCTGCAACTCAGATGGCAAGACATCTACAGACAGCGAACGATGAAAGACGAAAGGGGTGTTAGACATGAGCAAGCGCGACAGAGCACAGACTACTGCTACCGATAAGGCCTGCAACAAGGCCTCCCTGATCGCCGCCGCCGTGTTGGTGCTTATTGCACTCGTGTCTGCCACCGTGCTGTCTGCACACTTCTCTTCTACCGAGGCATATGCGCATCAGTATGAGGTTCTCGAGGCCAAGAGGGACAGCGTCGCTGTGATGACTACTGCCTCGTTGGCTGCATCTGCAGCCCTTTCGGCCGTTCCGGACGACACCTTTACGCCGATCGCTTCCCAGCTCGCTAAGCTCAGCAAAGGCTTTGCCATTGTGCTTGGGGCAATTCAACTGCAGGAGTGGCTCCTTACCACTTTCGGCTTCCTCTTCTTCGGTGTGTTTGCTCCGGCATGCTGCGTTGCCTTGGCAATCGCTGCCCTTATGCCGAAGACCAGCGGTGCACGAATCGCTGTCCAGTCGGGCGCTCTGCGAGTGCTGCTGGCGGTTGCTGTCCTCTGGGCTTCTATACCCTGCAGCGTTTTTCTCATCGACAAGATCGAGGAGACCCATGCGGCTTCCGTCCAGTCTGCCATCGACGCTGCCGCGCAGGTGGAAAGCCTGTCCGCTATGAACGACGATGCTGAATCCGAGGGTATGGGCGAGAGAATCGCCGACTTCGTCTATGGGCTGTGCCATCCGGCGGAGACCCTCAACAATGCTGCCGAAAAGGCATCTGAACTGCTGGATTGTGCCAATGCTGCACTCGGAGCCCTCTTCGAGGGATTTGCCGTAATGGTAGCCACTACTTGTGTTATCCCTGTCCTTACCCCCGCGCTCTCGCTCTGGTTGCTGCGTCTTGCCCTCTCGCCCGCTTTCTCGTGGATGCAGTGCAAACAGTAATCTGCCAAAAAAGAACAGCCATTTCTTCGCAGATATGAGGAGAGAAAGTGACTTGCCGCCGAAGGGAGGCGGACGGGTATCGCAATGCGCGGAAGCATCGGGCTTGCAGGCGCATCGCTTTCGTGGCAATCCTTTCTACCGCCAGCATCTTTAGTCATTTCGTACGTTAGCCAAGACTTGCCAAACGACCACCCACCCATTCACCCATTAGGTCGCCTAACAAGAGGAGGCCTTGTCATATTGTATTCATGACATAGCCAATAGCTCGGAGGTGCTACATCCACAATGCAGCAGCTTTCATCTTTAACGTTGACCCTGAGGCCATCAAAGGCTGTGGACAGGGGGCAACAGACAAAGTCTCTCGGCCCATATCTCCAGGGTGCGCTTATGGAACGTGTCGATGGGGCTTACGCGGGGCTTCTGCACCAGCTTCCCTTCAATCCATATAGCCAGTATTGCTATTGGGACAACGACGTCCTCGTATGGAGAGTCAACACGCTGACTAGTGATGCAACTGCGTACATCATTGACCCATTGCGATCACTTGACACGGTTGAGGTCAGAGGCATCCATGCAGTGTTCGAGGTGGTCAAGACGTCCCAGGAGACGATCAGCCTCAAGACTCTGCTCGATACGATCAACGAGCCTGGTGACCAGAAGATTCGCATGCGGTTCGTCACGCCAACTGCCTTCAAGAGCCAGGGCTCATATGTGATCATGCCCAGCGTCCGACTCGTCCTCCAAAACCTGCTTATGCATTACGGGCAGGTCTACGACAACGACAAGGAAGGCTATGAGGAGACCATAGCGTATGTAGATCAGCATGCGAGGATTGTCTCCTACAACCTGCGTTCGAGCTATTTTGGCCAGATCGCTAGCGGAGGAAAGAAGATCCCCGCCTTTGTCGGCACTGCGACACTTGGGCTGCGTGGGCCAGAGATGGCCACCGGGCTGGTGAGGATGTTACTCAAGTTCGGAGAGTATTCGGGCGTTGGAATCAAGACGTCCATGGGCATGGGTGGATTCAGATGCCTGTAGGTATGTAGCGTGTGGTGATTCGTTCGAGGTGCCTTCGATGCTTCACAAAGATGGTGGAAGGAGGACTTATGGCGTCGAGAAAGACGCTCTTGTACTACGGCGCACTACTTCACGATATAGGTAGAGTCCTATATCGCGCGACCGATGCGAACGTGGCTCCCGCACAGCTTGGTGCAACGTTCATAACCGAAGAGCTGGCTGCTGCCAACGGTCAGTATGGCGGGGAAGATGGTCGGATTATCGCTGAGCAGGTCCGCTATCACAACGTCGATACCCTTGCGGGGGCAGTCGATTTGCAAGATGATTCGCTCGCGTATGTTACGTGGTTTGCGAGCAGCGTTACCGCTCATGCGGGGGAGGGGAGTGGCGAGGCCGCTACGGCTGCTGGGCGCGCCGCAAACCTGCGCCGGATCTTCAATGACCTCAACGGCCATCATGACGACGGCGAAGTCGGGCATGATCGATACGACACCATTGTGCAGGCTCTGAAGGAAGGGCTTGCAGGTACGGGCGTAAGTGCTTCTGAGGTCAATGCACTTCTTAGTGTTCTTGAGTCAACAACGAGCGCTATTCCCGCATACACCGATGGCCCAGTGTCTTCGGACGTCTCGTTCTACGACCAGGCAAAGATAACTGCAGCCGTTGCGTCATGCGTGTATGAGTACTTGCATGAGCATGGCGTGCGGGACTACCGCGCTGCGTTTCTGGATGCCGAAAGCGCAACTGAGCCCAATGCGGCACGCATGTTCCTCCTCTATTCCTGCGATATGAGCGGCATCCAAGACTTCATCTACAACATCAGCGGCGACGGAGCACTCAAGCAGTTGAGGGCTCGTAGCATGTACCTCGAGCTGTTGCTTGAACACATCGTTGACGAGCTGCTCGATCGGCTCGAGCTTAGTCGCGTCAATCTGTTGTACACAGGTGGTGGGCATGCGTACCTGTTGCTACCCAATACTGAGATGGCGAAAGCGCAGCTTGACGCCTTTGGCAAGGAGCTTCGTGCTTGGTTTGTGGACAAGTATCGAACCGACCTCTATTTGGCGAGTGCGTGGGTTGAGTGCTCGGCAGACGATCTTGCCAACAGGGGCTCGAACAAGCGACGCTATACCGAGCTCTACCAGCGCCTATCGCGCAAGCTCTCTGAAGCTAAGGCCGCGCGCTATGACGTCGAGACTATTCGTGCTCTCAACTTCGGCACAGAGGGCCACTTTGATCACGGGCGCGAATGTAGTGAGTGTCATCGTTCCGATTTACGCCTCAACGAGGACAACAAGTGCACGCTCTGCGCGGCGCTTGAAAGCATCTCTAAGTCGCTCGTCGACAAGGACGTATTCCTGATCGAGCGGTCTTGCGTTGCAAACGATTCGGAGAGGCAGCATCGTGCGCTTTCGCTCCCGTTTGGCTGTGAGCTGCGCATGTACACCCCCGTGGGATATCGAATTCGGCGAGCTGGGGCACACCGCGTTTACGCAAAGAATGATCAGCGCCTACCGGGAGAGCACGCCACGCATCTTTGGATGGGCGATTACACCGCAGATACTATGGGCGAGGGGCTCTCTGCCTATGCCGAGCAAGCCGTGACGCTCACTATCGGAGAAGACGGGGCTAGGCGTGGCATTAAGCGCCTCGGTGTCTTGCGTGCGGATGTGGACGACCTCGGCGCTACCTTTGTGAGTGGCCTGCCAGATGAAAAGGTTTCCCTTGCTCGCACTTCGGCGCTCAGCAGATCTCTCAGCTATTTCTTCAAGTATCGAATCAACGATATCATGGCAACGGGCAACTATCAGGCCCAGATTATCTACTCCGGTGGCGATGACCTGTTCATAGTTGGCAACTGGAGCGACGTGCTGTACGCGGCGATAGACATTCGCAAAGCCCTAGACGCCTTTACCGGCAACGGCTCCCTCAGCATAAGTGCCGGTGTCGGCATGTACAGCAAGACGTATCCCATAGCGCGTATGGCTGCGGAAACAGGATCGCTCGAAGACAGCGCCAAGTCCTATGTAGAAGAGGGGACCGGTAAGACCAAGAACGCCATTGCCTTGTGGAGAAGTGAGCTTGTTTTTGGATGGGACGAGTTCGTCAATGTGATCGAGCCGCGTATGAGGCGGATTGGCTCGATGTTTGTGGAGAACCAGAAGGGGACTGCGTTCATCTACCGACTGATTGACCTGCTGCGATCGTATGATGCGGTGTCATCTGTTCCGCGCATTGCCTACTTGTTGGCAAGGAGCTTCGAGGATGACCGCAAGCATGGAGGAGATTCTAGCAGGCAGCTCTACGCATGGGCACAGGACCCCAAGGAACGTCGTCGCTTGGTTGCGGCATTGGAATGGTATGTATGCAGCATTAGGGAAGGGAGCGAACAATGAGCCAGACGGTGGCTATCGAGCTCAAGCGACCGGGCATACCCGTGGTTTCCAGCGATACTTACGCCTCGATCGCTGAGGATCTGATGAATCGCTACATGAAGCAGTATGAAGGATTACGTGCGTTCGAGAGGCTTACTACCACTAAGCTTCGCAGTATCTACTCGCTGATCATGAATAACTACGTCAAGATCAATTCGCAGGCAGACTACGAACAGCACAAGGCTGACATACAGTACCTCAAAGTCCGCATGGCATATGAAGCGGGGCGAGAAGGCTCCGTAAAGAAGTTTTTGAATCAAACCTACCTGATGGAGCTCGTTGATTCGATTGAGAGCTTCGAGCAGTTCAGGCTGTATTGCCGATACGCAGAGGCACTAGTGGCGTACTTCAAGTACTTCGGGGGAAGGGACTCCTAAGATGGCATACACCAAGATAAAGATCGAGGGAACTCTTGAGGTTGTGACCGGCCTCCATATTGGTGGTGACGACTCGTATGCTGCCATCGGTGCGATTGATTCTCCAGTAGTGCGCGACCCTCTGACGCGTGAGCCCATCATTCCGGGATCGACGCTGAAGGGCAAGCTGCGTTCCCTGCTTGCGCGCGACATGGGCACGGTCCCCGCAAAAGGTGTCAAAGGATTCGAAAATGACTGTGTGCAGATCAATCGTCTGTTTGGATCCAGCTCTGACACAAGCAATGCCGATGGCACGGGTATCCAGATGTCTCGCCTGCAGTTCTGCGACTGCTTCCTGGAGAACAAGGACAAGCTTCCGCAAGTCTTCGAGAACAAATTCGAGAACACTATCGATCGTCTGACTTCGGTTGCCAATCCTCGCCAGATGGAACGTGTGGTCCGTGGCGCCAAGTTCCACTTCGAGATCATCTACAACGTTGAGAACGCCGATGAGCTCGAGGAGGACTTTGCCAACATAGCGCAGGGACTTCTGTTGCTGGAAAACGACTATTTGGGCGGCGGTGGCACGCGTGGCAACGGTCGCGTAAAGTTCGAGGACGTCACGGCGCGTGTTGTGACGGGCGACAAGATCATTACGGTTCCCAAGCTGAGGTAACCTCATGGCAACGAAGACTGTAAAGCTGATATTCCGGAGGCCTGTCCACTTTGGGCAGGGAAGACTTTCCGACAGTGGCTACACCTGCGATGCGGCTACGCTCTTCAGCGCGTTGTTCATCGAGGCACTCCACGTCGGTGCGCAGGATGAGCTGCTGGAGGCTGCCAGGTGCGGGGAGCTTGTGTTGAGCGATGCGTTTCCCTTCATCGGGAGCAACCTGTATCTGCCAAAACCCATGGTCGCACCGGGGGTGTTTGATAGCCACAACCAGGAGCGGGAGACCTTGGAAGGCCGACAAGACTCCCGTGAACGCAAGGCCAACAAGAAACTGGCTTATGTGCCTGCGGAGCGGTATGCCGACTATCTTTCTGGCAACTTTGACTCCTTGACGGAGCTTGATCGATTTCATTTGGGTGAGGTGTCCCTGCAGACCAAGGTCAACCTCACACGTTCTGACGGCGACGATGCGAGACCGTACTTCGTCGGCGGGTACTCTTTTGCGCAAGGAGCTGGCTTGTACTTCCTTGTGCAGGGTGACTATGATCTCGCACCTCTTCTCGAGCAGTTGAGCTATGCGGGCATTGGGGGAAAGCGCACAAGTGGCTACGGGCAGTTTACGTACCAAGTTGATGAAGCTGACCCGGTGGGGCAGGTAACGTCCAAGGCGAAGCATACGGGCACTTCCGTGTTGCTGGCAACGTCTGCTCCACGAAGCGATGAGTTACAGGATGAGCTATTGGATGGCGCGCGTTATCGGTTGGTACACAGGGGTGGCTTCGTTCAGTCTGCCAGCCACAGCAAGACACCTCAGAAGAAGCGCGACATGTACCTCTTTGCTGCGGGCTCCACTTTCTCGCATCGGTTCGAAGGGGATGTGTTTGACGTCAACGCTACGCCGGGCAGCCATCCCGTGTATCGGTATGCCAAGGCCCTCTGGATGGAGGTGTGACCTATGGCCGTTCGACATTACAAAATCGTTTTGACTACGGTGGGCCCCGTGCACGTGGGCAATGGCGAAAAGCTCGGCAAGAAGGACTACTTCAAGCTGGACGACAAGAGCATCGGCGTGCTTGATGTGGAGAAGTTCGTGGGGCGACTGAGTTCCAAGGACCTTGAAGAATACTGCGCCTTTCTTGAGTCAAAAGACTCCAGATACAGCCTGCAGGACTTCATCGATGACCATAGACAGCTTTCCGATGCCGCGCGAAAGAGCGTGTTATATCGCGTCGAAACAGCGCTTGCAAAGGCTCGGAGGGGATCGCTTCAGTACTTTGAGGTTTCGAAGTTCGTGAAGGATTCATACGGCTGTCCTTATGTTCCGGGGTCGAGTCTCAAGGGCATGCTACGGACGGCACTGCTTACATACCTGATTCTGAAAGATCGCTCCTCTTATGCGGACCTCTACGATTCTTTCCTCGCGCGGGGTAACGACCGGTCGAAACACTTCAAGGCATGCAAGAAGATTGAACGCAAGGCTTTTTGGCTCGAGAAGCCTGACGCTAAAGATGGCAAGGTCGTGAACGACATCATGCATTATGTATCGGTGTCTGACTCGGCTCCGCTCTCGACGAACGACTTGGTGTTTGTCAAAAAGTACGATAAGTTCTCGCGCAACGACACGGGCAGGCACAAGCTTGCTATGGGTCAAATTTCGAAAGAGTCGGGATATTACGAGGGTAACGAGCTCAATATATATCGAGAGAGCATTAGGCCAGGCACGCGTATCGAGTTCACACTAGATGTGGACGAACGTATTGATGCTTATCTTGGCGGCCTCGTTCTCGATCGCGACGGAATCACCTCTGTGCTCGAAGCGTCGTTTGAGGTCTATAAGCGGTGTTTCTTAGACTACTTTGATTATCAGAATGATGCCTTCGAAAGCAATGCCGGTGGTACTAGCGATGACGGTAGATGTCGCTACATCTACCAGAGTGGACCATTTGCTGGCATGCGCTGCAGGAACATGGCAGTTGGCGATACGGGCTACTGCAACCCACACAAGGAGTATGCCGTACCAAAGGGCAAACAGGTTGCTTGCTGCCTAGGTGGCGGAGTTGACTTTGACAGCAAGACAGTGGTCAACGCCTTGCTTGGTGAAGGTCGCGAGCGCGTAGATGAGATATCGCGAATTCTGTATGCGCAGTTCCCTACCTGGCTAGATCCGAGTATTCATTCCAATCTACAGGATGAGATTAGTGAGTCTGGTTTTGTGGCGATTCGAAGAGGTGCCAAAAGAAACCGCAGCGGGAAAGTAACCAAGGGCAAAGAAGACCATCGACACTGGAAGGACGTTGAGCTTGGGGTCTCACCCCATACATTGAAGCTAGGTATTATCGGGGACAAGAAGTATCCCATGGGAAGGTGCACGATAGAAATCGAGGAGGCGCAATGACAACGCTCTTTTCGCCGGTCGGTACGGCCGATCCCATCACGCAACTAGGCGATGGCCCCATGCTTCATATCGTCCGCCATTATAGGCCCGACAAGGTGGTTCTATTCCTTTCTCCTGAGATGCAAGGGCACGTGCAGGATGATAAGGAGAATGCAACCGCTGCAGATGTGCGTGAGTACGGGCGTTACGAGGCTGCCATAAGGCGCCTCTGTGCATCAGAGGGTAGACCTGTGCCTGAGATCGTTGCAAAGAATTCGCCGGATAACGAAGTGCACCTATTTGATTACTTCATCGACAAGTTTGAGTCAGAATTGCAAGAGCTCTGTGAAGAGAGCAACAATGAAGCGGTACTTGTAAACGTATCCTCCGGCACACCGGGCTATCAGTCGGCACTTGTTGCCCTTGGCTCTTTTGGTAGGTTGCCCATCAAACTGCTTCAAGTGGCTACTCCAAATAAAGCTGCAAACTCGCCACACGACCGCGAAGAACCGCATGGGTACGATTTTGAAACCCTGTGGGAGATCAATGAGGATGAGCTTCAGTCACGTCCGTCGCGCATTAAGGTGGTTAACACACCGAATTTTACTGATCGAGTGCTTCGTGAGAATGTACTTAAGCTCATCACAAGCTTTGATTACCCAGCAGCATATGAGCTGGCTTGTCAAATGAGTGAGATTGACGAGATAACCAAGCGTATGATCAAAGCTGCTAGTAATAGGATGAATCTCGATAGAGCTCTTTCGAAAGTGTTCAAACCATTTCCGAATATTGTGTACTTAAGCAATGATCCGTTGGGGGAGTATCTTTCAGTAATGGAAGTGCGCCTCCGACAAGGTAACTGGGCCGACTTCGTCAGGTTGATAACGCCTGCATTTGCACAATTAGCAAAGAATGCATTATCAGACAGCGGTTTGCCAGAAGAGGCATATCTTAAGACTAAAACTAGTAACGAGCTTGATTGTGCAAAAATAGCTGCCGACAGGCGTTTGAGCAGGGTTTTTCATGTTTCAAGCATGGATTCATCAAAGACCTACATCATATCGAGTAACCAGTTGGCAAATCTAGTTGGAGATTATTGTAGCAACGGCGACACCAAGAGACGGCTATTAGATTTACGAAGATTCGAAAAGAACTGCAGAAATACCTTGGCACATGAGTTGCACGCCTCGGATAAGAGAACGCTTGAAAAGCTTGGAGGATTAACCCTCGAAGAGGTGCTCCAGCACCTCTTCGACCTTCACGGAAATATGAGGCCTCATCTGTATGACGATATCAACCAGGTAATCATTGAGCGCTTGTAAAGGGGAGGCTGATTCTGGCATACCTTTATCTCATAGACAGCAACGTAAAGGTTGGGTTTAACGAGGGGCAGATTGTTATCCAACACTACGGCAAAGGGGATGAGCGACGTATCCCCTTCGCCGAGGTTGAAGGTATTTCTGTATTTGGGATGGCTCAGCTATCAACACGCTTTATAAGAGAGTGCATCTCATCCAATCTGCCCGTATGCTATTACTCGGAAGATGGTCATTACTTTGGCAGCATCGATTCCTTTGAGAGAATAGATCCAATACGACAGAAGCTTCAGATTTATCTGACGGACGATAGCGATTTCTGTCTAGAAATGGCGCGCTGCATCATCGATGCGAAAATCCGAAACAGCCTGACACTTCTCGAGTCCCTTCAGGGAGTATGTCAACTGTCTGATGATGATACGCAGGGATTGCGGCATTCGTTGAAGAGCCTACGCTATGCCGAGAGCATAGATATGGTTAACGGATTTGAAGGCCATGCGGCAAAGTGTTATTTCGCCTGTTTGGCTAAAGCAATCGTGCCTGAGGACCTTAGATTCGCGGGGCGAAGTACCCGACCACCGAAAGACCCCTTCAATTCGATGCTTTCGTTTGGATACAGCGTTTTGTATCGCAACATCATTGGTGCTATAGAGCGTCACGGTCTACATCCCTACTTCGCATTTATTCACAAGTCAAAGTACGGTCATGCGGCACTGGCATCGGATCTTATGGAGGATTTGCGCGCTCCTGTTATTGATAGGATTGTCGTAGAATTCGTCAATTCTGGCGAGATTGGCGTCGAAGATTTCGAACTCAAAGACTCCGGAGCTATATATATGGGACGTGGGACCATGCGACGTCTGACTGGGATAATCACTCAGTCCATGGTGAAGGGACAGCCATTCTTTATTGCGTACGGCGACAATAAGAACTATGGGTTCCAGGTCATGCTAGATAAAAGGATGCAGTCTCTGGTTGGTGCAATCGAGAAGGGAGATGCATCTCTGTACAAACCGTTCGTGTGGGAGCCTCTCTGATGTCGAGTTCTTCGCTACAGACTACCTCGCTATCCTTAGGAAGAATATCTGGGGCATCGCCCTCTGAGCACCGTTACTATGTTCTCGTACTTTTTGATGTAGCAGAGCCCAAGAAGTACCGCCTCCTCATGCGTATTCTGAAACGATATACTCGAAGAATCCAAAAGTCTGTCTTCGAAGGAAGTCTAAAGCCCCGTCAGATTAAGGAATTGACCGTCGCAATTGAGAAGCTTATGAACTCAGAACGATACTTTGATCCTGATGATAATATTAGGATTTATAGAGTGGCAGCCAACTGCGATGTAACAGTATTTGGCAGATGTGATTCAATTATTGTTGAAAGTGATGTTTTTATTTAGGTATCTTTTTGTGAATCCGGATTGGCATGCATATGATGAGTAACCATTCTATAGCAAAGCTCGAGTTTTGGCAGGTCACCGCTGCGGGTCCGACCGGTCTTCGTAGCAGTGGGGCGTTCGTAATGGCTAATCCTGTGATAGGTTTACGTGTAGACGCAACACACTCGAACCTTTATTATCAACCTAGTTCTCACTGAGGGCAAGAGAGTTGCTGGACCCTCATCCCCGCGAGAGGACGAGAACTCTGTCCATCGAGGCCGACGAACGCATGATAGCGACCTGTTGCTGGACCCTCATCCCCGCGAGGGGACGAGAACTCTGCCAGACGCTCGTCGCTCATGTGGAAGTCCTCGACAAGTTGCTGGCCCTCATCCCCGCGAGGGGACGAGAACACATGGGTGTTCCTTCCTAATAGAAAAGCCCCCAAAGTTGCTGGACCCTCATCCCCGCGAGGGGACGAGAACACGTCGCAAAGCAACGTTCCGATGCCATACCCGAGCAGATTGCTGGACCCTCATCCCCGCGAGGGGACGAGAACAAGCCAATTCTAATAGTCCAATCAAACGCTTTGTCGAAGGTTGCTGGACCCTCATCCCCGCGAGGGGACGAGAACACTAACGTTGTTTTCTTGAGAACGTTAAACGTATCTTCGTTGCTGGACCCTCATCCCCGCGAGGGGACGAGAACTAGATGGTGCAGCTCGGGCCGACGATGGACGGAAGTTGCTGGACCCTCATCCCCGCGAGGGGACGAGAACTTATGGTACGAACCAGCTAGTGGTCGCCTCCAAGACTGTGTTGCTGGACCCTCATCCCTGCGAGGGGACGAGAACAACTCGACGCCGTTCGCAAGCTTGATGTGGATGAGCTTGGCGTTGCTGGACCCTCATCCCCGCGAGGGGACGAGAACCAAGAATTGAACTAGCCTCAACTTCGAGGGGGTCTTCACGGGTTGCTGACCCTCATCCCCGCGAGCGGACGCCGACTCTGCAGTCTCGTCATGGTCGTAGCGATACGTCTCGCCAGACCGCTTTGATCGTGTTGTCGAGCTTTTGAGGGAGCTCGAAGAGCAACGTGACGACGAGGTTGCCCATCCGTACACCACCCGTACGCATTGCACGCCTTATCGCAGTACGAAAGCGTCAAACGAGCTTAACTGCGGGTTTTGCCGATTCACTGCGGATGAACCCGGGCTGTCCTTCATCCTTCTTCTACACTCCCAGTATCAGCACGAAGTCTTTCTGATCGGAGGGCTCATGGGATATCTGGCGGCCATTACCGCGGCGGTGCAGGCTACCGGCTTCGCGGCGAGCGGCATCAAGTACCTCATCGACAACTCGGACGACATCGTCAAGAGCCTGAATAGCCTCGCTACGATGCTGGACGCGGCAAAGAGGCTCATGGACACGGCGGTCGACGTCGTGCCGATCAACGAGCTCATCAATCAGGCCGAGGCGGGGGAGGCGGCCCAGCTGGAGGAGCCTACCCAACGCGATGCCTACCCATCCGACAAACAGCTGGTCAAGGTGCCTGGCTTCATCAAGAGGGCGAAGGAGAGGGTCGTCGACTTCGCGGACGAACAGAAGTCGGGGCTGGAGCGCAGGAAGCTCGAGCAGGAGATGCTGAAAGCGGTGCACGACTCGAGGAAGAAGGTCCTCGAAGGTGCGACCATCGTGCTCTCCATGAAGCAGCTGGCAGAGCAGCTGGACGCTCCTGGTGGGGGCGATGGCATCGCCAACCTCGGCGTCCTCGACCTCCCCGGATGCTTTGCCATCGCTCGCTACGGCAAGCTCGAGCTCGCGAAGGACCCCACGTCCTTCACGGGCATCTACGTCGGCAAGGCCGCGTGCGTCGGTGAGGGCATAGCCCGGACGATCGCCCCGACGGGCAACGCGGACGTGTACGCGGACATCAAGTACAAGCAGAACGTGGTCGTGTACGTGTTCACCTGGCCTGCCGACAAGATCGACGAGAAGCACGAGGCGCTGGTCCAACTCTTCGCAGCGGGGGAGTCGTACAATCGCGTGGAGATGGGCGTGACCGACGAAGAGTACGTGTCTGAGTGACGTTGCCGACGCGAGTTCCTTTTGGAGCGAACCAGCCACGACACAACACAGGGAGGGCCACAATGCAAGACCGATACGCGGGCGACATCGGTGACTACGGCAAGTTCGGCATGCTGAGGGCGCTTGCCGCGGAAGGGCTCTCGATCGGTGTCAACTGGTACTTGGTCAAGACCCCGCCGCAGGAACTGGCCGTCAATGACGGTGGAAAGCTCATCCCTAGTACGCTGGCTAAGTGCGACCCGGCGCTGGCGGACACCCTGCGGGCGATTTCGCTGAGCCCCGAGCGCTCCGTCGCGGCCCTCGAGGCTGCGGATCTGATTTCTGGCGCACGCTACTACGACGCGGTGGTGCCCGTCGCGGGCCGCGCGGCGTGGCACGCCGAGGCGCTCTCGGCTCTCGAGGACACAGACCTCGTCTTTCTCGACCCGGACAACGGCCTGCTCGTGAAGTCGGTCGGCAAGGGATCGGCGAAGGCTCCCAAGTACGCCCTCTACGAGGAAGTCGCCGACTACGTGGCCCGCCGCGGGCAGAGCGTGGTTGT
>ODAI010129933.1_pt1 | contig 15244 bp, 10 predicted proteins | sample 1539321 | NCBI WGS metagenome assembly ODAI01 (sample SAMN02144231, study PRJEB22623) | gut metagenome | biome: sheep rumen | host: Ovis aries | place: New Zealand
AACAAGAAAAAAGTAATACGTTTTCTGAATGTCTCATCAGTAATGAATAGTGCGACATGAGCAAATGACGAAAGGTATTCAAGATGGCTGGAATCGATAATAAACCGATTCCAGCCATCGGTGCATAAAGTACAAAAGAACAAACGTTTGTCCGCTTAAGACTGATTACAGGATTAATAGATTTGAATCTTCCAGGATCCACTGTGAGCATAAGCGGTTATGACAAGACTTCCATGTGATGATTATTCAGGAACGGAAAGAATTATATCGGAATATGTCCTGGTGTAAGGGTGTATACAGGATACCGTACGACTGTTACCACCGTACCGGTGGTAACAGCAATGAAAAGAGCTTGATATAATCTACTCACATAATCGCTCAGCTAAAACAACACAACGCCAATTCAAGAAAAGGACTCTTGGCTCAGCAGAAATGGGTTGTGTTGAGAATATGACGTATGAATGCTATAATCCTGCTATAACTGTAAGGAGGAGGTACAGTAGATGGGCTTTCGCCAGGATATTAAAAACATACGTCAAAAAAGTCTAATGAGCCAGATGGATTTTGCTAAAGCATTAGGTGTGTCTTTTTCCACTGTAAATCGATGGGAATGTGGTAAAAATAAGCCGTCCTACAAAGCTATGAAACAGATAGATTGTTTTTGTAAAGCAAATAAAATTGATTTTGATATTAGCAAGCAATTGACAGACGAGCAGTTTTAAAAGACATTAAGAGAAAATGGAGCGATAAAAGAGATGCTAACAACCATTGAATTATTTGCCGGTGCCGGAGGGCTTGCCTTAGGTATCGAAAATGCAGGCTTTCACACTATCGGATTAAACGAGTTTGACGCAGATGCATGTGCAACTTTAAGGAGAAATAGACCGTACTGGAATGTAATAGAAGGAGATGTTGCCAAATTATCCCAACTGGATTTGGAGGAATTTTTCTCCATCAAAAAAGGACAGTTAGATTTATTATCCGGGGGCGCTCCATGTCAAGCTTTTTCATATGCAGGTAAAAAACTGGGACTCGAAGATGCAAGAGGAACATTATTTTACCACTATGCTACATTTTTGCAAAAGCTCCAACCCAAGATGTTTCTGTTTGAAAATGTACGTGGACTTTTATCGCATGATCATGGGAAAACATATAAAACCATGACAGCAATTTTTGAACAAGCTGGTTATGATATACAGAAAAAGGTGCTTAATGCATGGGATCATGGTGTCCCACAAAAAAGGGAAAGGCTTATTACTATAGGAATCAGGAAGGATTTAGTCAAGAAGATACACTTTGAGTTTCCAGAAGCGCATGAGTATAAACCAGTATTGAGAGATATTCTTCTCGATTGCCCAAAGAGCGAAGGCACAATGTATTCTGAATACAAGACAAAAATCTTTGAACTAGTTCCACCTGGAGGTTACTGGAGAGATATAGATCCAACAATTGCAAAAGAGTACATGAAAAGCTGTTGGGATATGGGTGGCGGCAGAACAGGTATACTAAGGAGATTAAGCCTTGATGAGCCATCCCTTACTGTACTGACTTCACCGAGTCAGAAGCAAACAGATAGGTGTCATCCTCTGGAGGCGAGGCCTTTTACGGTACGGGAAAATGCACGCTGCCAAACTTTCCCCGATAATTGGGAGTTCATGGGAGGTGTAGGTTCACAATATAAACAAGTTGGGAATGCAGTTCCTGTCAATTTAGCATATGATGTAGGGGTAAAAATCAGGGAGGCTTTGGAACAGCTATGAGTTGGGACTTAACATTTATTACCGAAGAAGATTTTGTTGATCATGTTCGTGCGACCATCCAAAAATACGGCGATAAGCTGGAGTCTTTTGATCTAAAACGGTTTAACAAAAACTTGGTCGATCCTGTTAAATTGATTTTTGACAAAACAGTCTATCGTTCAACATGGGAAGAAACCATTGGAAATGAAATATTTCGACAGAGAGACAAAGCAAACAACAACGATATAGGTTATTTTCATCAGCGGATTTTCCAGTACATAAATAATTGCCATGTTCCTCCGAATGGTGAAGAGGGTGGATGGGATGTTATATATGTTAATCCTGATGGAATTTCACTTCCTGACGGAACCACCGTTCACACTGTTTATGTTGAAATGAAAAACAAGCACAACACAATGAATTCCGCAGCAACTGGGAAAACCTTTATCAAGATGCAAAGCCAGTTGCTAAACGATGATGATTGTGCATGTTTTCTTGTTGAAGCAATTGCAAAGAGATCTCAGAACGTTAAATGGGAGCCTTCTGTAGATGGCAGGAAAGTTGGGCATAAGTTGATTCGTAGAGTAAGCCTTGATCAGTTTTACGCACTCGTTACAGGGCAATCGGATGCATTCTTTCAAGTATGTATGACACTACCTGAAGTAATACAGAAGGTTGTTGAGGATGAAGGGGAAAATCTGGTTCCTCATGATACAGTAATCGAGGAATTGAAGGCAATCGCTGATGAAAGTCATATTGAGGATCGAGATCTTGCATATGCAATGGCAATATACATGCTTGGATTTTCGACCTACAATGCATTTCGTTCTTTGTTCCTGCCAGAATCTATCAGGCAGATTCAAAACAGCGAGAGGTTGTCAGAGTATGTAAAACAGTTATTCAAAAATGTGGAGTAATGATGACTGCTCACACCCCAGAACAGCGTAGGAAAAATATGTCTCGAATTCATTCGAAGGATACATCTATAGAGCTAATCCTACGTAAAGCTTTGTGGCACCATGGAATTAGATATAGAAAAAATTATAAGGCTCTCCCAGGAAGCCCAGACATAGCAATTACTAAATATAGAATTGCAGTTTTTTGTGATTCCGAATTCTTCCATGGAAAAGATTGGGAAAAGCTGCAATTGAGATTGTCAAATGGATCTAATTCAGCATTTTGGATAAAAAAAATCACCCGAAACAGAGAACGAGATGAAGAAGTAAATAAAGCACTTAAGTTTAGGGAATGGATAGTCTTGAGATTCTGGGGGGGAGACATTTCCAAGCATACGGAAGATTGCGTTCGTGTTATTGAAGATGCCATTATTGACAGAAGAGTTGGAAAGCCATATGGTAATTGATTTTTCTGCATAAAGATTTTATTTCTTTATTGGAGGCCCTTAAATGCTGAAAGAAATGCTTGACTTTGATGACAGTATTGAAAACAGGCGAACAGTTCTACAAACATATTATGCGCGTTACCTAACTGAGATTAGAGGTTCAAGCCCATCTACTGTAAAGCACTATCTTGATGCCTTAAATAACATTTCTCGGAGGCTTAGGGCAAAAAAGATTGTTAATACGGATGTTTATGAAATCATGGATTTGAATGCACTTGCAGAAGCTCGCAGAATCCTTTATCACGATCCAGATTTCATTGAACAGGATGCACGTGGAAGAAGAATGTACAGTTCTGGGCTTAATAATTATTATCGTTTTGCTTCCGGAGAAGGCTTTACAGAAATTAACAGTGAGGGCACAAATGACCATATGAAACTGATGGACATCCCTATTTCTCCGGAAAGCCCACGAACAGTTTCACGCATCGAATGGACCCGATCAAATATTCTACGAGAACAGGCGTTGTCTTTTGCAAATTACACTTGCGAAATTGACCAGAACCATAAAAGCTTTATTGCTGAAAAAAACCAAAGAGCATATATGGAAGGACATCATGCAATTCCCATAAATCATCAGCCAAAGTTCACTCACAGTCTGGATGTTTATGCCAATATCATCTGTTTATGCCCTACCTGTCATCGTCGCATTCACTTTGGACTAAAGACGGATCGGATACATATGATGTATGTGCTCTATGAATCCCGGGCAGAACGTCTTGCCAATAGTGGTATAAAATTGAGCAAAGACGAGTTTGCCGGGTATGTGCAGTAATCTTCTCATTTCTTATAATTAATAGGAAATGTATAAGCAGCAGTTGTCTGCACAAGCGGTCAACTGCTGTAATAATATATTTCAACCCGTTAATATAGTATGTATTTGATTTAATACTCTGTAAATATAGCTTCCATAAGACGGATATGTTGTTGACTAAGGTACGTTATGAACACAGCAATTGATTTTTATTCCAGGGGAAAAGAAAAAGAAGCTGAGGCAAAGGATTATTCTACATTCAACTTTTATCCACGCGGAAGGTTTATATGCCCCGAATGTGGAGAGGATGTTTATCTCTCCAAAAGTAAGTATAAGAATTTTTTTAAGCACTACAAGCGAACATCACAGACACCAGAATGTGAACGAAGAGTGGATTCTGTTCCAAACGAATCTATATATGAAAGAATAGGACTTCCGTTATATTTAAGAGAAGAAGCGGTTGGACATTTCAAAATTTATATTGGGTTCCAAGCCATTTCAGAAGAAGATCTTGAGAGAGCAGAGAGGGATCAATGCGAATTATGGGTTAACAGAAGGATAAAATATAGGATTAATAGAGAGAGGTTTTCTTGCACCCATAGCTATTGGATGCCAGTAGATTTTTCACCATATGATGATCACTATACAATTTCTTATATCGGAAGCCAAGTCAATAGGTCGGTTTTTGAAAAAAATTGGGGAGATTATGCCGAAGCTTTTTTAGAAGGAGGCGCTCTTTTTAAGGCTGAAGGGGGGAGCGGGCGGAAACTCCATAAGGGTGATTCTATAGCAACTGACACAAATTATTATTGGGCAGTTCGTAGCGATGATAGGTTAAACAAATTACGTGGTATGCAATATAAACTTTGCGGAAAGCTATCACTTACGAATTGTACATATAACATTTTCAGAGTGGTCTTTAGATCAAAGATTAGTGATGAAGATTTTGAAGTTTTGTCCCGTTTTCTTCTTAAAGAATTAAAAGTCCACTTATTAGAAAAAGCGGCAGATCTTACCCCGGTCTGGCCCCCGCTGATTAAGCAAGGGGATAGGTTTATAGTGTCCGAGAATATTCCAACTATTTATAGCGCAGTTGAAAGCGGGAATACCTTTCCTTTCGTGTTCGGTTACTATAAAAATGATCCAACTCTGCTTTACCTAAATTCAAGGGATTCATCGATAATACAACTTCCCATTGAACAAAGACATCAGTATTTTACAGTTGATCGAAAGAATGTCTCAACAGGACTAATAATAGAAAAAGGCTGGTGGTCTACAGATGGTTGTTGTAAAAACATTTCTCTTTCAGTAAATGGAGAGTCTGTAAACGTCCCTGGCGAATTCACATTTAATGAATCTGCTATTGTAATTAATATAACTCCAGGAGCAGATATTATATTAAAGAGAAAGAATTCGGTTGAATGCTTAAGAAAGCAGACTGAGTACGAAATAAAAGCTTTAACTCCATCTGATAAAGTCCTAATTATTAATGGTTCTGAGTTCTTATTGTTAGCTCAAAGGAACGAATCTGATAATGCTTACGAATCATCAGAAAATGTTAAAGAATTAGAATACATGTTCAAAAAGTATGGGAGCACGTATAAAGTATCTATTCCTTTGGAAATGCGAAGACTTCTATTGATGTATTATCACAGAACTACTTTCGCAGATAAGATTTTAACGGATGGTGAAATACCGCTTGCATTAATGAGGTATATTGAGAGGCATATTTATGTACAACAACGACATCGATGAGTATAGATATTCCCTGTGCATTGTATATACAGGAAATAACGGACAGAATCTTTCCTACAGAATAGCGGATTATTATCCGGGAAAAGGAGTATTTGAGGAAGCTTCTTATACAGATAAGTATGAATATTATAATGTTTTTCTTCCAACCATTATAGGCGCAAATCCGGAGGAATTGGAGCTTGGCTCTGCTTGTATACGGAAATGGAAACCGAAGGAAGAAGATGACAAAAAGCAATGGTCATATTCATATGATTCAACGTCAATATATGAGATTCTTATAAATAGAGATATTCTTGAAGCTCCGGATCAAGAGACAGTTATTAATATTCTAGCTTCAGGGATTGATATTCCATGGTACATAGATAACAATTTTTTGTTGCCAATATCAAAAAATGGATCAGATTATGATATGATCCTATGCTCCAAAAGGGATTTTGTCCCTAAGGGAGGGCAGCATGCAATTAACACCTCTGTTTCGGATATGCTGCATACGACACATTGTTATAATAAATACACCATAAATAAAAATGATTGGATTGATAATAATTTATTAAAAAGAATACTTAATAGTACGGATGGTATTACTGAAACAAGGTATTTCTATGCTTATGACAATCTCCCTACTGCATGTGGGTTTTTTATCCCACGTACGGCTGATATGTATATATCAGCTTTTTTAAAGTGGTATTGCCGTAAGGAAAGATCCCGATTAAATATTACAAAACGTGAGTCAGACAAATTAATAGAACTGATGAACTTCGCATCTGATAATGACAAGGAACTTTTTGACTATTTAAAAAATGCCCCCTTTTCTAAAGATGAAATTGTAGATGCCCTTAATCAGCGAATGGTTCAAGTTGGAGATTTTTTGAGAGAGATTCCAGACGTTGATGCTGTAATAAAACAAGTGTTAAATGATAATCCCGATTTATTCGAGAAATGCATTACCGTCGTAACAGACAGGTGGATGGAAAGTGAGTCCGCTTTAAGAAAGGAAGAGCTGGACAGAACACAGAAAGCCGTTTCAAGAAGAATAGAATTGGAAGAGAAAGCAGATGACCTCGAAAAGGAATTACAAAATCTTCGTAACGAGGTCGTAAGCCAACAGGAAGAACTAAATGCTTTCAAGAAGGAAGCAGAAGAAGCCAAAGTATGTAAGGAGAAAATCACAACTGAAATCAAGACACAGCTAGAAGGATTTGAAGACGACGTTGTTCAAATAATTAAAACAATGGGGATTGTCGATTATTGGGATGGATCAAAACAGGGTGGAAGTCAAAATTCCTCGCCCATACAATCCTTCAGAATCTATCAGACAGAATGCAGGATTCAGACTTATGAGACGGATCCAGATACGGTGGAGGAACTATATGAAGATCTTGCAGATAATTTAAGCATTTGGTTTGAGAATCCGTCAGATATTGCGGCCTTTGTAATTGCCTGCTTTACCAATAAATTAGGAATAATAGTACCCGAAGCCATCGGTAGCCATGTTGCCGTTGCTTATTCCATGATGGTGGACGGGACGACACCACTGAATGTGGAGATCACGCAGAACAGTGATTCTATTTTTGCCGTTGCAGATGCAATCAATGGTTACAATAAAAGAACTATTTATATTCAAGGACTTATCGACGGTTTTAAGGAACCTCTTGTAGGGGCACTTATGCGTCTTTGCCCAGAAAAAGATATATTCTTTTCTTTCGGAGACGTTAAAGCTCTTGCGCTTATGTCCAATGCATTATTTGATAAAACCTTATTCCTTGATGCCGAACAAATGTTAAAGATTATTCCAGATTATGAAAATGGTCTGAATAAGTCTCATCAAGAGAACGGGGTAGTGTTTGATTTCGATACAGAAGAAGTTAAGAATATATATAATCGCTATCTAAAGAAGTTATACGATGAGCATATTATTCGGAGACTGCATGCTATTCAGTTGTCTTATGTTATAAATGCTTACTATGTTATATATCCGGATAAGATGCTTGGAGGCTGCATGAGGAGCGCAGTTGTACAAATGTGTGACCTTGATGATGCATCTGAGCAGATTGATGAAGTTTTAAAGCTTCAAAGGGAATAAAATGAATCAGTCAATGGTTGAGGCAATGCAGAAAGATTTAAATATTTCTCGATATACTGGTGAATCAACGCTCGCTTATGAACAGCGCCTGCTGTATTCTGCTTGTGCCCAATGGATACGGTTTTTTGTACTTGATCAAAATGAGATGGGGGAATCCTATCCGAAATCTAAGAAATATTTGCTTCGTCGTGGAAAAGAAACAATAACACATTTAATTGAATCTTTTCCGGAGTGTGTAAAATGGTTTTCTTCAGAAGGGGATGAATGGGCTTTTAAGAAGTTTATTCATGATATTCGTGAAGATATGATTGCTTCAGGGGAGCTCATGATAGATGAAGAAAACAAAGTTTGTCTTCCTTCATTTTCCAGGATTCCACTTACAGGGAATATAGAAAGAGTCAAGGGAATTAGTAAATCAAAATTGCGTAATGAAGGATATGTTGGAATAACAAGAATTGCAAAGTCAGATTCTGATGACCTTACATCGTATCGATTAAGAATCGATTCCAAGGTTTTTTCTAAAATATTATTTTCAGAGGGTGTTTACAGTACTTGCACCGATATTGATAAGTATGAGTTTTTTAACCCAGATAGTAAAAAGGCATTATATCTATCCTGGGATAGCAAGCCGAATAATAATAAAAGAATTGCCTTTGCCAGAATACAGATTATAAATGGACTACAAGAATATTATCTGTTTCGAAGGAAAGGAAACGACAGATGGGAAAATGCACATCTTCATGAGTATTATAAGGACAGTGGTGATTATCGGCGAATTATGCTTGCCCTACGAGCAGAAGCCGGAAATCCAATGAAAGCACTATTTAAAAAACGAGGCGAGATTATTCTATTAAATCTATACTGCCATCTGCCACGGATTCAGGAAATGCAGCTAAGAACATTTTGCTGGCCGATTAAGTCACATGATGATCGCTTAAACTATGTGGTTCCGAGGCTGATATGGCCAATGATAACGGAAATGTTTGCAGATTTAAATATAGAATTACATGAGGAGAGTTGGGGTAATGAATGAATACAGTGTATATAGCACGCATGAGTCTTTAAAAGACAAATTAATAGAGTATATAGAGACTGCATATCTAGGAAAGAACGATGAACTCAGGGAGTCATGTAAGAATTTGCTTGAAGGGCAGGGAGTCCTCTGGCAGGAACCATATATTGAGGCGAATCCAGCATATGTTACAAAAAAGGATGGATTACTATCCTCTGATAAAATACCGGATGATGTGAAGGATATACTACGGCCAATGATCGATGGGAAAATGGGTGTATTCAAAGATCCATATAGCCATCAGACGGATGCCTTGGAAGCTTTTTATGGGGGAAGCGAATTATTCGTTGCCACAGGAACCGGCTCTGGTAAAACCGAGTGCTTTATGTGGCCTATGGTTTCAAAATTAATTAGAGAAGCGAAAAAGTCTCCTGGATCTTGGAAACAACGTGGTGTCAGGGCCATGATGATGTATCCCATGAATGCACTTGTCGCAGATCAGATTGGTAGACTTCGTAGGATGATTGGGTCAGATTCATTTTATGATATGTTTGCCAGTACAACCTGCTGTAAAAGGCGGCCACAGTTTGGAATGTACACTGGGAGAACGCCGTATGCTGGAAAGAACGTAACAAAAAAAGATCAAGCGCTTGCCGAGACATTAACAGATAGTCTCCTTAACCGCGATGAAAAAGTTCTCACCCAACTGAAAAAAATGGGAAAATACCCAGCAAAAGAAGACCTGTCAAGCTACATAGATCATTTAATCCATGGAAAGCATGTGACAGTTGACCGGGATGCGGAAATGATCACGCGTTTTGAGATGCAGAATGAAACCCCAGATATTCTTATAACGAATTATTCTATGCTTGAGTATATGCTTATGCGTCAGGAAGAGCAAAGCATTTGGAACGATACAAGGACATGGCTTAATTCAGAAAAGGATAATAAACTGCTTTTCATTATTGACGAAGCACACATGTATCGAGGTGCTTCGGGGGGGGAAGTTGCTCTTTTAATACGACGCTTTATTCATAAACTTGGTGTTGGGAGAGAAAAACTTCAGTTTATCCTTACCAGTGCGAGCATACCTAAAAACCAGAATGAATTAGTTGAGAAATTCATATGTGATCTTACAGCTATTGATGAAATTGATAAATATGACATCAAGATCATTACCGGGGAACAGGAAAAACTTGATTATTCGAAGGCAACTGATATAAATCCAGAGACAATAGCGGCATTTGATCTTGACCGCTTTCATTCCGATACCCAGTTAACGGATATTAAAGAGTTTTGTAAAAGTATTGGACTGAATACGAATGAATGTGATTTTTCATCAGAGGAAGACGTTCAGGCATGGCTCTACATAAAATTACAAACTGTAAAGCCTCTTTTAAAGATAATGGATAATTGTCGTGGGAAGGCGGTATCTTTTGATAATCTGGCCAAAAGTGTGTTTCCGGAATGCGATGAAGATACTGCAAGGCGTGCTGTAAGTGTGCTGCTATCTGTTGCACCGAAGGCAAAAAGTAAGAACGGCCAGGTTTTATTCCCTTCACGCCTCCACATGATGTTTCGCGGTATAAGCGGCATTTATGCTTGCGCAAATCCTGATTGTACATGTATTAATCATAGTGGTAATTTGCCATTTGGTAGGCTTTATGTGGGAAGCCATCCGGATGTGTGTGATTGTGGTGGCAAGGTATATGAGTTAATTAATGACAGAACCTGTGGTGCACTGTTTCTAAAGGGTTATCTTGATGAAACAGAGCAACAAGCACGTTTTGTTTGGAATAAGAAAGGGCAGATTAGCGAACGCGGCTTTAAAGAAGTTCACTATTACTTAATTCCCAGGGGAGAAACCTTTACTACTAGAACAAATGTAAAAACCGGGTGGATGAATTCCATTGCTGGAAGAATTGAGGAAAATGACAATCATGCAGGGAAAATGCATTATCTTCATGTTGCATTCAGCACAAAATCACCAAAAAACTCACCCAACACTATTACATTTGGTAGCTGTCCAAGATGCGGGAAGAATCATCTATTATTAGGTGATTTTTCAACTAAGGGCAATGAGCCTTTCTTTCACCTTGTTTCTGAGCAGCTGATGATACAGCCCCCTGTAATTACAGACCCACAGGAATTAGAGCTTACTCCCAATGGTGGCAGAAAGGTTTTGTTGTTTTCCGATAGTCGTCAGAGAGCCGCAACTTTAGCAAAAGAATTAACATCCGTTGCTGATGAGGATGCATTACGGAAAGCTTTAACCGTAGCAGCTAAAGAATTAAATGAGTGGGAAATAAAAATGGGCAAAGACGGCAGCATGGATCTGCTGTATGTTGCATTTCTTAAGGTTGCTTTAGAGCATAAGTTGCGATTCTTTTATGGCAGTAACGAGAAAGATTTGCATGATGATATCGAAAAGATGCGAAACTACCTTAAGCGGAAGTCAAAAAATGGAAGGCCTATTGAGTACGATAAGGTAAAGGAAACAAGATTCAAGACTGTTCCAGAGCTGTTCTCTCGGTATTTGATGAAAATAATGTGCAGTAATTTCAGATCTTTTACAGACTTAGGACTCTGCTGGGTAGAGGCTATAAAAGATGATTTATTTGATGAAGCTTGTGAAATTATTGAAGAAAGCAACATCAATCTAACCGTAGATGAGTTTGATGACTTGTTTACTGCTTGGGTAGCTGAAGTCTTAACAGATGCGTATGCCTATGATGAGACCGTAAATAACAATGTCAGACGAAGTATAACGGCTATTCCTCGTTTGGGTATTAGTGAAAGAGATGGACTTCCGACAAGGTTCAAAAAAATACTAAAAGAACGTAATTTGACAGATGACCAAATATTGATTGTCTTCGAGCAACTGATGAAATTCTGTCAAAAAGGTATTACTGAGAACGAATATTACTTCCTTAATCCTAAAAACCTTAAATTACAGTATGGTGCACAGTCTATGTGGTATAAATGCCCGGACTGCGGTAGGGTTTTCCCTCGTACTTTATGGGGAAAATGTGTATGGTGCGGTAAAGGCAGCCCCAAGGAAATGACTGCACATGAATTCGAAGGCTTAAAATTCTGGAGGCAGCCAATATTAGATGCTGTTGATGGAAAAAAAGATGCTTTAATGACCCGAATAAATACTGAAGAGCATACTGCCCAGCTATCTCACAAAGACCAACGGATTGATATGTGGTCTACCACTGAAGAGTATGAACTTCGCTTTCAGAATGTTTATATTGATGATAGAGGTCCCGTAGATGTTTTGAGCTGTACAACAACGATGGAAGTTGGTATCGATATCGGATCATTGACAGCAGTCGGCCTTAGAAACATCCCTCCGATGCGAGAAAATTATCAACAGAGGGCTGGACGTGCGGGTCGTCGTGGTTCGGCGATATCGACAATTATAACATATACAGATAAAGGCCCTCATGATAGTTTTTACTTTAATAATCCTCAAAGAATTATTGCAGGTGAACCTCGTCATCCCGCAATCGATGTTGATAATGCGAAACTAATCCACCGCCACCTCAATGTCATATACGTTTCCAAATATCTCGAGATGAATCAATCTGCTGCTAATGAAGAAGGTGTAATAGATTTCTTTAAGGATCAATATAAGGACTTTTGCCAGTTTGTGAAGGAAGAAATTATATCTGAGGAGGAAGCGCGTGTGCTGATTCCCAAGGATATGGAGCATGTTTTTGAATCCCAAAAACAAGAATTTCTTATGAAAATGGGAAAGCTCTATGAAAAGATAATGGAATTTGAAGATGATTATTACGATTCAGAAACAGATTTCCAGGGAAATCCCGTTCAGAAAAAGCTCTTAGATGTGTTACTGGAAGAGGGCATATTCCCGACATATTCTTTCCCAAGAAATGTGGTTGGTTTTAGTATTGAAAATAGTAATGGAACAAAAGTTGAACAGGAACCAGATCGCTCGCTGGATCTAGCCATAAGTGAATACGCTCCCGGAAGATTAGTGGTAGTTAATAAGAAGACGTATAAGTCTGCAGGAATATACAATTTCCATTCCAAATTTAAGGAAGAAGATAAGGAGCACCCTGCAAGAAAGTATTTTGAGAATCGAGAATACAAAAAATTTATTTTCTATTGTGAAAATCATGCCTGCAACTGGGTGGGGACATCGGATCCAGGGCATCGTTGTCCATTCTGCGGACAAGATACAATTAAATGCAGGGATATGATAAAGCCTTGGGGGTTCGCACCTAAAGAAGGAACAAGCATAAGAGAAGCTGAGGCAGAAGCAGAAATGTCGTATGCAGAGCTTCCAAGTTATGCCTCCCCCATAAAAGATGAAGAAATGGTGCGATCAAAGAATTATCCTATGCTCCGGTATGGACGTCTGGTTGATCAGCCACTAACCATCATGAATCAAGGACCAGGAAGTGAAGGTTTTACTATTTGCGAAGACTGTGGCGCTGCGGTACCAGGAAATGATGAGACAGAGCTGAAGAAAATGAGACAACCATATAGGCATCCTCGTGTTAAGACTAGATGTATGCACCCAAGTATTATTAATGCTTTTCTTGGACATCAATTTCTTACAGACATGATTCTTATGGAAATTACAGTTGATGCTTCACAGATAGATACGAGCCAGGAGGGTATGTGGATTGACAGCGCGGCACAGACTCTTTCAGAGGCAATGGTTCTAGCGGCGGGACAACTGTTGGATGTTGAATTCAGTGATTTAAAGAGTGGGTATCGCCTAAGAATTTCAGAAGAAAAAGTTTGCGTGGATATCTTTTTATTTGACAGTCTTTCGAGCGGAGCCGGATATAGTTCTATGCTTACAAATAGGATAGATGACTTAATTGAAGAAACATATAAGGTGCTTAATTGTAAAAGCAATTGCGTCACCTCTTGTCATGATTGCCTTAATCATTTCTGGAATCAGAGGGTACAATATAAACTCGATAGACATGCCGCACGGCAACTTTTGGACTGGGCAAAAGATAAGAAGCTAACTGCCCCCATTCCATTTGATGTTCAGAATCGTTTGATCCAAGGAATACGTGAAACTGCTATGATGGAAGCATCATTTGAAATGTCTACTGAAAAAGAAAAAATCGTGAGCAGATGGAAGGGAAAAGAAAGGCAGATATATGTATATCCTTCCATGTGGAACCCTAAAAATAATCCTTTAATTCCGAAGGGGGCTATATCAATATCTGATAAGCAGATTTTAAATGCAATGCCTTATGCTTATGGGATTATAAGAAAATCATTTTAACCTTGTTAATCAGTTTTTTCAGTGTCATTACAATTGTTTCAACTGTGTATGTGTAAATAATATAGCGGCCGAAAACACCCCAACACGGTATATATAGCAGAAACCATAAATGTTCCGGTCGACAGAATGCATTTGTCCATTTTAGTGGAAAGCAATGTTCCAGGAGAGGAGGATGTCTACCGGTATCCTCCTGAATCCGGATTTCCTTCTGCTGGACAGACAATTCCTGTTTCCTAACACAGAAATATCCATAAGGATGCATGTATGAAAATGTGTTCATGTGTGCATCCTTATGGAACAATCAATAATAATTCATCTAGATTGTATATTACCGCCCATATTATCTAATAGGGCAGAATTGTATGAGTATCTGAAATACATTTCATCAGCTGAACACATCCATAAACTTTCCGATCTTTTCAAGGTCATATTCATCAAGATTATCAAAGGCCTGAAGGATGATATCATCATAGTATTGATCCGACTTTAAGAAATTGGAGTAGCTTGTAAGCTTAAGAGCACCCTCGTTTTGCCTGTAGATGCGGACGAGTTCCCTGATGATAAATCCAAAGCAGGATCCAAGTAGTTTTTCTAAATCATCGCCTTTGTAACCTGATATCAGAAATCCTTTGATATTGTCTTCGTGAAGACCATCGCTATTCCTATCTTTTATGACACCACGTTTTTTCTTAAGCAGATAGCATAGAACCGCTAAGACTGAAAGTTTGGCATTCTTTGCCATAGATAATCTTTCAATGGCATCGTCACCTTCCGCGGTCTCGGCAAGTTTCTTTACATAAGTATCATAGGTGTCCCCGAGCCTTACAAGATCATATAGAGTATTATAGTCGTGATTACGATGGAAAATGGTCTGATAAACATCCTTTGATGAGAACATGGTGTTCTTTGAGTTTCTGGCCTTTCCTGGATGCTGGAAAATACAGGAGTAAATCAGCTGGCCGACATAATCGTTCTGTACCCTTTGCCATTTTTCTACGCTTTTGTAATTGCTAGGACGGACTCCTCGCTTAATTGTCGGGCGGCGAATTGAGAGCGGAGGTTCTGGCGAATTATTTACGGCATGAGCGCCTACCTGACTGCACCTTTTTACCGGAGAACGCACTCTATCAGCGGACATACGGCACGCTTCCGGAGGGTGGCGTCATTATCCAGCAAAGCCATAAAAAAAGTCAGACCGCAAGGACCTTCGCAGCCTGACATAAT
>ODAI013037740.1_pt1 | contig 15244 bp, 14 predicted proteins | sample 1539321 | NCBI WGS metagenome assembly ODAI01 (sample SAMN02144231, study PRJEB22623) | gut metagenome | biome: sheep rumen | host: Ovis aries | place: New Zealand
ATTTTTCTATAATTTCGGCTTCGGGAAATGTTATCATTTGGTTATCAAAGTCGATTTTCCGAGGCCGCAAATCCTTGTAAAATAAGGACTTTTGGCACTCCGGTTCTTATTCCCACTCGATCGTGGCCACAGGCTTTTCGGAAATATCCCACAGCACGCGATTGACGCCGGGGACGGTGGAAACGATGCGGTCGCGGATCGTGCAGAGCACGGAGAAGGGGATTTCGGGAACGGTGGCGGTGACAGCGTCAACCGTATTGACGGCGCGGATGATCACGGCCCAGCCCATGTAGCGTTCGCCCTGGCCGTTCACGTACTTGATGCCGGTGGACTGGAAATCGGGGATGGCGCAGAAATACTGCCACGGCACCGTGGGGAGCTTGCCGATTTCTTCCCGGACAATGGCGTCCGCTTCCCGCAGGGCTTCCAGGCGGTCCCGGGTGATGGCGCCAACGCAGCGCACGCCCAGGCCGGGGCCGGGGAAGGGCTGACGATAGACCATGTTTGCAGGCAGGCCCAGGGCCGTGCCCACCACGCGCACCTCGTCCTTATAGAGGAATTTGACGGGCTCCACCAGGTCGAATTGCAGGTCATCCGGCAGGCCGCCCACATTGTGATGGGCTTTGACACCCTTGCTTTCCAGAATGTCGGGATAGATGGTGCCCTGGGCCAGGAACGCGATGCCTTCCTGCTTCCGGGCTTCTTCTTCAAATACGCGTATGAATTCCGCGCCGATGATCTTCCGCTTCTGTTCCGGATCGGCCACCCCGGCCAGCTTGTCCAGGAACCGGTCCACCGCGTCCACATACACCAGATTGGCGTCCATTTCATGGCGGAACACCTGGATCACCTGCTCGGGCTCGCCCTTGCGAAGAAGGCCGTGGTTCACGTGCACGCACACCAGATTTTTGCCAATGGCTTTAATCAGCAGAGCGGCCACAACAGAGGAATCCACGCCGCCGGACAGCGCCAGCAGCACCTTCTTATCGCCCACCTGGGCCTTGATGGCGGCAACCTGCTCTTCAATAAACGCTTTTGCCAGCGCGGGAGTGGTGATGCGTTCCATGGTTTCGGGGCGCTTCATGTTCTGCATGGATGAATCCTCCTTTTTCGTAAATGCAATGATTGGTTCGTCCCTTCCGCAGGAGGGAGGGGATGAATGCATTATCGCATGAAAAAAAACGGGAGGCAAGAAAAAAATGACGATGAAAACAATTTTTTTGCTATTTTTCCGAACATAAACAATAGATTTAAAAATAATATTCGTTTATTTGAATATTCGGACAGTTTCTCTCCAAATGATCAATGGCAGAAAAAGGAAGAAACAGGATACGCGGTTGCGGGAGGCTGAAAAATATGCTATAATTCCCGTGCGCCATCGGCGCGGATCACAGAGAAAATGAGGAAGTTTCATGGCAGAACCCATTATCGCGGTGGATCACGTATCCTTCGCCTATGAAGAAGACGGGCCTTTGGCCGTGCGGGACGTGAGCCTGCAGGTGGAGAAGGGCTCCTTCCACGCCATTTTAGGGCAGAATGGCTCCGGCAAATCCACTCTGGCCAAGCTGATCAACGGCCTGTATCTGCCCACGGAGGGCACGGTGACCGTGTGCGGCATGGATACAAAGGCCGACGAAAACACCTGGGAAATCCGGCGGCGGGCCGGGATGGTGTTTCAGAATCCCGATAACCAATTGGTGGCGACCGTGGTGCGGGAGGACGTGGCGTTCGGTCTGGAAAACATCGGCATCCCTACGGAAGAAATGCCCGCCCGCATCGAAAAAGCGCTGACGGACGTGGGTATGCTCAAGCACGCCGACAAAGCGCCCCACCTTTTATCCGGCGGACAAAAGCAGCGCGTGGCCATCGCGGGGGTGCTGGCCATGGAGCCGGAAGCGATTATTTTTGACGAATCCACCGCCATGCTGGACCCCAAGGGTCGGCGGGACGTGCTCAAGGCTGTGCAGCGGCTGAATAAAGAGCAGGGGATCACCGTGCTGTGGATCACCCACTTTATGGAGGAAGCGGTGGTCTGCGATCAGGTGCATGTGATGCACCGGGGGCAGATCGTGATGAACGGTACGCCCAGAGAGATTTTTTCCGACGTGGAGCGCATCAAGCCCTATCGCCTGGACGCGCCGCCCATGGCCCGGCTGGCGGCCCAGCTGCGAGCCCAGGGCATGCCTTTAAAGGAGGGCATCCTGACGGTGGATGAAATGGCGGAGGAGGTAAAACGGCTGTGCAAGTGACCCTGGAGCATGTGACCCATACCTATCAGCCCGGCAGCCCCTTCCAATCCACCGCCATCGAGGACGTGAACCTGACCATCCGGGAAGGAGAATTTCTGGCGCTGATCGGGCATACGGGATCGGGCAAATCCACCCTGGCCCAGCATATCAACGGGCTGCTGGCCCCTACCTCCGGCCGGGTGCTGCTGGATGGGCAGGACATTCATCAGAAGGGCTATGACAAGCGGGAGGTGCGCCGGAAGGTGGGGCTGGTGTTCCAGTATCCGGAGCATCAGCTGTTTGAGGAAACCGTGGCCAAGGACGTAGCCTTCGGGCCCAAGAACCTGGGCCTGCCGGAGGCGGAAATCGCCGAGCGGGTGCAGGAGGCCCTGAACAAGGTGGGTCTCAAGGACAAAGACATCGCGGAGAAATCGCCCTTTGAGCTGTCCGGCGGCCAGATGCGCCGGGTTGCTATCGCTGGGGTGCTGGCCATGCGGCCCCGGATTCTGGTGCTGGACGAGCCCGCCGCCGGGCTGGACCCCCAGAGCCGGGAGGAAATGCTGCAATTGATCTACGGCCTGCACCAGCAGGGCGCCACAGTGGTGATGGTGTCCCATTCCATGGACGACGTGGCCCGGTTTGCCACCCGCGCGGTGGTGATGGAGCACGGCACCATCGCCATGGACGGGACGCCGGAGGAAATCTTCCGCCACGCTGAGCGCCTGGAGCAGATGGGGCTGGACGTGCCCTCCGTGTGCAAATTGGGCATCCGGCTGCGGGAAATGGGCCTTCCCTGCCCAGAGGATATTTTCCGGGAGGAGCAGGCCATGGAAGCGCTGCTGGCCCTGTGGAAGGAGGGGAAAGCCCATGGCGCTGAATAATATCACCTTAGGACAGTATTATCCCGCGGACAGCGTGGTGCACCGGCTGGACCCGAGGATCAAGATCGTGCTGCTGATCGCTGTGATCGTGGCCATTTTCCTGGCGAGCAACCTGCTGGCTTTCGTGCCCATCGCAGCGTTTCTGGTGATCGTGACCCGGCTGTCCAAGGTGCCGGTGAAAATGATGGTGAAGGGGTTAAAGCCCCTGCGGCTGATATTGATTCTGACCTTCGTGCTGAATCTGTTCTTTTTGCAGGGGGAAACGCCGCTGCTGAACCTGGGCTTCGCGGTGATCAAAAAAGAAGCCCTGACCATGGCCGTTCATTATTCTTTACGGCTGATTCTGCTGGTGCTGTTTTCCAGCCTGCTGACCCTGACTACTCCGCCCATTACCCTGACAGACGGATTGGAGCGGCTACTTTCTCCTTTGCGGGTGATTCATTTCCCTGCCCATGAAATGGCGATGATGATGAGCATCGCCCTTCGTTTCATCCCCACCCTGCTGGAGGAAGCCGACAAAATCATGAAGGCCCAGACCGCCCGGGGCGCGGACTTTGAAACCGGCAACCTGATTGCCCGGGCCAAGGCCATGGTGCCGCTGCTGGTGCCGCTGTTCGTGAGCGCTTTCCGCCGGGCAGGCGATTTGGCCATGGCCATGGAAGCCCGCTGCTATCACGGCGGCGAGGGCAGGACCCGCCTGCGGGTGCTGAAATGCCAAAAGCGGGATTATATCGCCTGCGCCGTCACCGCGCTGCTCATTGTCTGCGTGGTGCTGTGCGGGAAGGCGTATTGAGGGACGGACGGCAGGCAACAGGGATTAGACGAGGAGAACGAGCGCAGCGTTACAGAGTACAGATAGTTTAGCCGTTCCAGTCCGGATTCGTTCCTTGCGGAATATAAAAGGCGCGTTGACTCACCACCTGCCAGATGGTGAAAGCGCGCCTTTCCTTATATACCGGACAAGATCAAAATTCATAAAGGCCAGAAAAATAGAATCAGGAAATTTGGCCTGTTTGGTTTGCCGCGTCGTCTAATCAGTGTTGAAAGGAGGGAGCGCCGTGGTTCAGGCTCCGCGTCCGGAATATCTGGACACCCTCATCGCCCGATGGGAAAAACCGATGCTTCGGCTGTGCTTCGCTTATCTGTGCGATACAGCGCTGGCGGAAGACGCCGTACAGGAAACATTCTTCAAGGCCTGGAAGAGCTATGACCGCTTCCGCGGAGAGGCGCAGGAAAAAACATGGCTGACGCGCATTGCGATCAACACCTGCAAGGATCTGATGAAGAGCGCGTGGATGCGGAATACGGACCGGTTCGTGACGCCGGATACCCTTCCGGAAGGCGCTGTTCCCTTTGACGAAAAGGACGACACCGTTACGCGCTCAGTGCTGTGCCTGCCGCCAAAGCTCAAGGAGGTCACGCTGCTCCACTGGTATCATGGATTGACCTTGGAAGAAATGACAAAGACCCTGCGGCTCCCCCGATCAACAGTCAACTATCGGCTGAAAAAAGCGAAAACGATGCTGAAGCAGGAACTGGAGGATTGGTATGATGAATACGAATAAGGAATCGCTGAAGGCCATCATGGACCGTCGGCTCTCCTTTCTGGATGAAGTGCCCTCCTGCCGGGCCGCTGTCCAGCGCCGGATCGCTGAAAAGGAGGAACCTGCTGTGAAAAAAGTCTCTTTGGGTTTGGCGCTGGCTCTCGTCCTGACGCTGCTGTCCGTCACGGCCCTGGCCGCGGAACTGCTGTTTTCCTCTAAAGTTTCCGCTGCCCGGATCGCAGATCGGGAGCTGGAAAAACAATACGGCGTCACGGCGGAAATGCAGACGTTTTTTGAACGTGAAGAGAAGGAACTGCCGGACGGCGCCGTTCAGGTAACCTATACCGGCGTGGGCGGAATGGAATATGTGCTGGGCTCCTATACCGTCCTGATCAAGGAAGGAAAAGCGAAAATTCAATGGAGCCATGACGGCGATGATACTTCCGGCGGTTACGGGGCGGTGGCCTGGGGACGGGAGCAGCTTCGGCAGATGATGGCGGACAGCCTGGATCAGAAGAAAAAGGACGCCTTTATCAGCAAAGCAGCTGCCATCAGTGAACAGCATGGCGTTTTTGAAGATCATTCTTCGTCCGCTGCGGATGATACCTATTTCCAGGACCGCGAAGCCCAAAAGACGGCGGCCCTGAATGCGCGCAGACTGCCCGAAGCCGAAATGATTCTCATCGGCAGGACGTTCATCATCAGCAATTATGGGCTGAACGAAGAGCAGAGCGCCCAATTGGAACTATACACCAACACCTGCGGCGATGAAGAAAACAGCTGGTATGAGATGATCAACGGCAAGCCCTGCTTCCAGGTGGAATATCTAAAGTATAATGACGAATTTGAAACCGGAGATATCACGAAACGCACGGCAATGAACGGATACTACAACGTTTTCGTGAATGTGGAAACCGGCACCGTGGAAGATTATGAGTACAATTCCACTCTGGGCGGACAGGACTGACCAGTCCCCGCTGTCCGCATAGGCAGGGCCGGGAAAACTGACGGCAAGCGCCCCGTTTCCGCTGCAGGAAACGGGGCGCGATGTTATGTCATGAGAAAGCGCAATGCTTCGTTATATTTTTTCTGCCTGTCCACGTCCCGGAGGGTAACATAAGGGATGCGGGACAGGTTGCTGTTGTCGATCAGATCGCTGATTTTGACCTCCCGGGCCACGGGGTTTTCCTTGACCCGAAGCAGATAATCCTGCCATTCTTCGCCTTCCCGCCGACTGATGGCGTCCACGGCGGCGGAGGTTTCCGGGCCGAATTGGGCTTTGATTTCTTCCAGCGTAAGGCCGGTATCCTCCACGGTGTCATGGAGCCAGCCCACCACCTTTTCTTCCGGAGCGGTCAGCCTGGCCGCCACCCGCTCCGGGTGCGCGGCGTAGGGGAGACCTGCCTTGTCCGTTTGCCCCGCGTGGAGCCGCAGGGCCCAGGCCTTCGCCGTATCCACATCCCGGCTCAGCATCGCAGCATCCTTCCCTTCGTATCAGTCGTAGATTTTCCTGCCTTTATCATCCGCGATCCCGCAGAAGCGGTGGAAGAAGGTGTTTACAATGTCGCGCCATTCCCGGGCGTTGGCAAGCTGCTTTTGCATCCGTTCCTCCGCTTCCTTTCGGTCAGGGAAGGGAAGCTCCAGGCCGGACAGCGCCCGGGCCATTTCCTCCGCCTGAGCGCAGCCCAGAAAATGATCGTCATAAATCCGCTGGATCAGGGTGCGGCCGTCCTTCATGACAAAGCTATAGGGGAGACGGTGGAAAAACAGGAGCAAATTGTCCGGGCAGGTATGCGCGTCGGCGTAGAGGGAGCGCAGGGGCTCGGGATACTGGTTCACATAGCCTGTGCCCCCGCCGGTGCGGTCAATGCCCACGGCGTTCCGGTCGGCCCGGATATAGGTGCCCCAGGCCTGGAATTCATAGCCGTAGGGGTTGGGCCCGTAATGATCCCCCGGCGTGACCATCCAGCACAGGCCCAGGGTGGCGGCGTAGTTTTCATAGGCTTCCTGGCTTTTCATCAGGATGCCGGTGAGCGCCGCCGTCTGATTTTCCGGCAGGCTGTAGGTCAGCTTCGCCCATTGGCGCAGGGCCTTTTCCGGGTCGGCGTCGGGATTCCAGGCAAACAGGCCGTAAGCAAACAGGTTGGCCGCCGCGAAGGGGTGGCCCGTCCAGTTATCGTCCCGGCCCAGGTTGCTCACCGCCGCGATGGCCCGCACCCTCTCCTTGCCCATCTGGTCAAAGCATTCCCGCCACATGGGGGGCATGGCGTACAGGTCGATCTGGTGGCCGGTGTATTCCTGGGCCAATTGGAATTCAATGGCCAGATTGGTTTTCTTCATGCCCAGCAGCAGGGGCGACAGGGGCTCCCGCACCTGGAAATCATAGGGCCCGTGCTTTACCTGCAAAATCACGTTCCCGTCAAATGCGCCGTCCAGCGGCATATACAGGTCATAGGCCGCCCGGGGTCGGTCCGTGGTTTGGTCCCGCCAGTCCTGCATACAGTTATACACGAACGCCCGCCACACCAGCGCCCCGCCGTATGGGGCGATGGCCCGGGCCAGCATATTGGCTCCCTCCGCGTGGGAGCGGCCATAGGTGTTGGGGCCGGGGCGGTGCTCGCTGTCGGCCTTCACCAGGAAGCCCGCCAGATCAGGAATGGCGCTCCACACCCGCCGGGCCGTATCCGCCCACCAGGCCCGCACCCCTTCGTCCAGGGGATCGGCGGTGGGCAGGCCCTGCTGCATGGGTTGGGAAAAATCAATGCTCAGCATGAGCCGCACCCCAAAGGGCCGCAGCAAAGAAGCGAACCGGGCGGTATCCGGCAGCAGGGTATCCAGCAGATGCTGGGCGGGCTGATGCACATTCACATTATTGACGCACAGCACATTGATGCCCACGCTGGCCAGCATCCGGCCCAGCTGGCGAATGCGGGCGGGCTCGTAAGCAAACCTGCCGCCCTCAAACCAGATGGAGCGCCCGGAGTAGCCCCGCTCCACGGAGCCGTCCATATTATCCCAGCTGTTGATCATGCGAAGAGGATAATACGGCTTTTGGACGCCCCGGGGAAGATCCTCCCCGCAGGCCCTTGCGCGGATCAGGGCATAGGCCCCGTACAGCACGCCCGTTTCGCCCCCGCGAATGCTTAGGCCGCCGTTTTCTTCCGTGATTTCAAAGCCTTCCCCCAGAGCCGCGTCCAGCCTGCACACGGTTTTTTCCCTGCCTGCAAAGTACGCTTCCAATTCATACTTTGCCATGGCCAGGGGCGTTTCCAGGCCCTCCTGCGGCAATTGATTCAGCATCGGCAGCCAAGCGCGCCGTTCCATCCATCCATCCATATCCGCTCACCCCGTACTTCTTTTGCGCCTTGAAACGATTTCTTCCCTGCTATTATACTTCCATTGTCAAATATTCTCAACCCCGTTTTTCAGAAAACACGCCCTTCATTTTCTCTTTGTTTACCGTTTATAAGCGATGACCGGCGTGCCTGCCGCAGGATGTTCCGGCAGATGGGGGTTCAGGCGGGTGATTTCTTCCAAAGGTACCCGGCAGCGCTTGCCCAGATCCCAGGTGGTTTCTCCGGGCTGCAGGTAATAGAGGATGATGCCCTTTCCGGCCTCCGGGGCGGGCACGGAAGCGGCGTCCACGATCAAATCCGCCTCCCCTTTCCTGATGCCCTCGGCATGGAGCCGCAGGATATACTTGAGCTCTACCCGGTCCCCGGTGACGGCGCTGGGCTCCACCTGGGCGGCGGTGAGGATGAGCTCATCCTCCGGCGATGCCTGGGTGGCGAACACCGCCCGGAAGGGCTCCTCCTGCCGCACGGACACCGGCACGTCGGTATCATCGGTCTGGTAAATCAGGGTCACGTCCAGGATGCCCTCCACGCTTAGCTTTTCCTTCTGCCGCTGCGCCTCCACCGGCACAGGGCGGATAAAGGCCAGCAGCGGGGTTTTCACCCGGGGCGAGCCCTCGGGCAGCGTCATCACCGTGCGTCCGCTTTCCGCGGCGGTTTCGTTCACCGTGCCGCTGCGGTAAACCACCTTCTGGGTTTGAATATCCAGGATATCGCCCTGGGTGGTGTAAGCGTCCCGAAGGGCGGTCACTTCATGTTCCTCCACGGCGGTCAGCCCGGTGGCCAGCTGGATTTCCGCCCGCATCAGCCGCCCGCCTTCTCCTGTTTCCTGGCTCAGCACCGCCACGTCCTTCACATTGCACCGGGCCGCCAAGGCGCTGCCCAGGGCTCCGGACAGGGTCACCTGCTGTTCAAAGGGCACCGTGTGGCGGGTATACACCAGGGGCCGCCCCGGCAGATCGGCGGTGTGGCAGGCGTCCACCGTGACCGTGCCCGTCACCGTGGCCTTGCCATCGGCCCCGCCTAAAATATCCTCCACCTGGGCTTCCGCCGTGGCGAACAGGGTATCCCGAATCCTGAGCACGTCGGACAGCTCGAATTCCTCTCTGAGCAGCTGCTGGCTTTCGCCTTCGCCCACCGTGCGCTCCATGGCGATGGTCTGGGCGGCGCGCTGCAGTTCTTCGCCCTCGCCCGCGTCCCGGATGTAAGCCACGGTGCGCGTCAGGGCCGCTTCCGCCGTCAGGTTCAATATCGCCTGCAAAAGCAGCCTGCCGTTGAACGCCTTGGCGTTCACCCGCTGCACCTGCACCCGGGGCTGCAGCCGCACCGCGGCGGCCTGGCCGGACTCCTCCTTGAGGGGCAGGGCCTGGGAAAAATCTGCCGTGGCCTCCAACGCCCGCACGTTGGCCAAATCGCCCTGGGCGTAAAGCACATGAAAGGTGACCCGCCCGTCCGCCGTGATCCTGCCGCCTGCCATTTCTCCTCCGTTTACGGCGGCGACGGCGTCGGCGTAATACACCCGCGCCTCCTCCCTTAGGCCCCCGGGCAGCGCCACTTCCGCTTCCACGGTGGCCTGGGTGGGCTTGGCCAGAATCATCTGCTCCGTTTCCATATTTTCACGAATCCATTGCATTTCCATTTTTTCTTCCTCCTGCCTTCGCTTCTGTCCATGCTTATGCGGGCAAAAAGAAGGGTAGAACGGAAAAGAAAAACAAACAATAGACAAATACAGGAAAATCAAGTATACTGTATCTATCAGTATTTGTTTTAAAGGAGGAATCCGCTATGCAATACGTTCCCTTTGGAAGCCATGGGTTTTCCGTGTCCCGGCTGGGTTTTGGCTGCATGCGCCTGCCCACCCGGAAAGAAAACGGTAAAGACGTGATCGACCGGGAGAAAGCCATCGCCATGATCCGCCATGGCATCGACAGCGGCATCAGTTATGTGGACACCGCCTATCCTTATCACGGCGGGGAAAGCGAAATCGTGGTGGGCCTGGCCTTAAAGGATGGCTACCGGGACAAGGTGCGCCTGACCACCAAGCTGCCCATCTGGTCCGTGAATGAGGAAAAGGACATGAACCGGCTGCTGGACGAGCAGCTGAAAAAGCTGGACGTGCCCTATGTGGACTTTTATCTGCTCCACGCCATGAACAAGGACCGCATGGACAAAATGGAAGCCTTCCATTATCAGGACTTTCTGAAACAGGCCGTGAAGGACGGCCGGATCAAGCATCCCGGCTTTTCCTTCCATGATGACCTGGACGCCTTCCTGCGCATCCTCCACGCCTATGACTGGGGCATGGCCCAGATCCAGTTCAATTATCTGGACGACGAGGAGCAGGCGGGCCTGAAGGGCCTCAGGGAAGCGGGCAAATGCGGCGTGCCCCTGGTGATCATGGAACCTTTGCGGGGCGGCGCGCTGGCGAACCCGCCGGAAAACGTGAGAAAGCTCATGGAGGAATATCCCCGGAAGCGCAGCGCCGTGGAATGGGCCTTTGCTTACATCGCGGACTTTGCCGAGGTGGCCACCATTTTAAGCGGCATGAGCACCCCGGAGCAATTGGACGATAACCTGCGCATCTTCGACACCCTGACCGTGGGCGGCATGACGGAAGCGGACCGGGCCTTCGCCGGGCAATTAAAGCAGGCGTATCTGTCCCGGATGCCTGTCAAGTGCACCGGCTGCCAATACTGCCAGCCCTGCCCCCAGGGCGTGCGCATCCCCGATATTTTCCAGGGCTACAACAGCGCCAAAATGTTTGACCAGCCCGGCCGGTTCCTGCACAATTATCAGGACAAGATCAGCCAGGGCTGCGACGCCTCCCACTGCGTCCAGTGCGGCGCCTGCGAGGCCGCCTGTCCCCAGCACCTGTCCATCATCGACTGGCTCCAGCAGATCGACAGGGAGTATCACGCCCAGGCGAAATAAGCCTTTCCCATGAGAAATAGAATAGAAATGGTATAAGTATCTCCTTATCGCTTTGCAGATCAAAAAAGCCGGGAAGCAAGCAGCGCGCTTGTATCCCGGCTTTTTTTCGCATCCGGCTTTAGATGCCGCTTTGCAGCGTTTCCAGCACAGTCCGGAAGGCGTCCTTTTCGTTGAGCTTTAAATCATACAAACCGCCGTAGGGGCTGTTCAGGTTATACACATAATTGCCCTTGGGGGCGTTGGTGTCGGTGAGGCCCCAGATGGACACGGCTTTGAGCGGATTGCCGCCTTCTCCGTTCAAAGCCATAAACACCTTGAACAGCTTGCCGTAGTATTCCGCGTGGCGGTCGGCCTGGGTCAGGTCAAAGTTCCGCACGGCCATTTCCGTGATCTGCACCTCCAGGCCGTCCTGGGCATAGCCCAGAATGGCGTCCCGGATCATATCCAGATGGCTTTCCACCAGGCAGCCGTCCTGGGTGCCGTAGCCGCCGATATAGCCCTGCATGCCGATGCCGTCGCACAGCTTCCGGGGCTGGCCTTCCCCGTCCAAAGCGGAGGAATTGACCTGGGCGATCAGGGTGCGGATGGCCTTGGCTTTATCGGCGAAATACGCGTTGTAATCGTTGTAGTACAGCTTGATGTCCGCGCCCAGCTCCTCCACGGCGTCCCGGGCATAGCGGAAGGCCAGGGACACATAATCGTCGCCCATGTATTCCCTGAAGGCGTTCACCGCCCCGGAGCGCAGGGTGCGCAGGTGCCGGGGGTCGCCCGCGGCGTATTCGTTGGCCCCGTCCGCCACCGCTTCATTCACCACGTCCCAGCAGTACACTACCCCGGGGAACTTTTCCTCAAAATGGCGCACCACTTCATGAATGTAGTATTCCGTGCGGGCCTTGATGGTTTCCTGGTTGGCGATGGGCTTTTTGCTGTCGAAGCCTTCATGGAAGTACCAGTCGGTCATGTAGGCGTCCCACACCAGCACATGGCCCCTGACGCCGATGCCGTTGTCCTGGGCCCACTGCACCATCTGGTCCGCCGCCCAGTAATTCATGGCAGGCATGCCGTCCTCCCGGGCCTGGGAGGCTCGCTGATCCAGCAGGGAATAGGCTTTCATTTCATTGGTAGTGGTGATGGAATTGAAGTTGGCTTTGACTAAATTCAGATACTTCTGGTTCCGCATCTGATCAAAGGATAAGGGCGCACCCAGCTTGAAGCCATAGGAACCGGCCAATGCATACATAGGTTTTCCTTCCTCCTGCGCAAACGCGCCTCCAACGCAGCACAGCAGCGCGAGCGCCGCCAAAAAACTAAAAAAACGCTTCATGATTTACCCCTCCGATCATTGATATAAGCAAATACTGATCAAGTCAAAAGCGCAACTGCATACACTCGTTAAAGGATCGTAGGTCGGGCCGGGCTCCCTTAGGAGGGAAGCTGAATGAAGACTTGGCTCCCCTGATAGGGGAGGCTGATCCCCTCCTTCACTTCTTCCATCCGCACTCGGCTTGCTGTCCCATTGCCTATTGCCTGATACCTATTGCCTTTCTTTACGTCAAATCCGCTTCCAGGCGCACGCAGCGGCCCACGAAGGTGAGCTCGTTGAAATTTTTGATTTCGCTTTCGAAGGCTTCGTCATATTTTTGCAGCATCGCCTGGTAATCGTTCACCCGTTTGATCTTCCGCAGCACCCGGCCCTGGGGCGTTTGCAGCAGCATGATGGCCCCGTCCACCGCTGCCTGGGCAGGCACCACCAGCACCAAATCCCCCCGCTGCACCCGGAAGCCCCGCAGGGCGTTGTCCGGGGCCATGAAGTAAAACACCTTGTCCGGGGACGCGCCTTCGATTTTCCCATTGGTGATGGGCAGCAGGCGATGGCCCACTTCCTTCATCACCGCGTTGTAAACCGGCACATGCTTGAGCACGCCGGACAGGGCGTCCAGCCAAATGGAGCCCGCCACGCCGGGGTCGCTTACCGCCACCACTTCGGCTTTATCCGGCTTAGCGGCTTTCTTGGGCTCCACCGCCCGGGTCAATTGAGGCACGGCGGACTGCAAATCCACCGTGGCTGCGATATCGTCCAGAGTAAAGTCCGCTTCGCTGTGCTCGGTCATGCCCATGGATTTAAGGATGCGGCGGGCCTGGTCGTCCGCGATGATGCGGGGGCCGGCTTCCACTTCCATCAGGTATTTATCGCTGACGCCGCATTTCCGGGCCACCTGCTTATGGGTCAGGCCCTGGCGCGTGCGCTCCAAACGAATCAAATCTCCCAATCTGCTCATAGCTTGCTCCTTTTCTGTCTTTCCGGGAACCATTTATTAAAAAGATCAAAGAACGGTTTCCTTCCGTTCCTTTTCCTCGGCTTCCGGTTCCTCCACTTCCATCTGGCGCTGGCAGTCCTTGTTCAGCTTTTTCAGCTTTCGGGCCAGAGCGGGGGAGGCGGCCCCATCCTTCATGCGCCACAGCCAGTTGCCCCCTGTGGTGCCGGGACGGTTCATGGTGGCCCAGTCGTCCAGGCCCAGGATATCCTGCATGGCGGCCATGGCGATGCGGGCTTTGCTGCCGTACACCGTTTTTACGAAAGCCCAGGGCGCTTCCTCCAAGGTTTTAAAGCCCGTGATTTCTTTGGCGGATTTCAGCTCTTCCTTCGTGCAGTTCTTCACCCGGGACAGAGCGGTCACGTTATCGTGGGTGCCGGTGTAATAGGCGGTGTTCACGGGAATATTTTCCGGGGTGTGAATGTTGGAATCATCCGCGCCAAAGGCGAAGGACAGCACCTTCATGCCCGGATACCCGGTAAAGGCGATCAGGTCCCGCACCCGGTCGTTTACCGCCCCCAGGTCCTCCGCCACCACGTTCAGCCCCGGCAGCTTTTTATTCAGGGTAATAAACAATTCCTTTCCGGGGCCGATGACCCAGCGGCCGTTGCGGGCGTTGGGCGCGCCGTGGGCCACGGAATAATAATTGGCAAAGCCGATAAAATGATCCACCCGAATGATATCGTACATATCGCCCATGTGCTTCATCCGGCGCACCCACCAGCCGTAGCCCTTGGATTTAAGAAAGCTCCAGCGGTACAGGGGATTGCCCCACAATTGGCCGTCGGCGGAAAAATAATCCGGCGGCACCCCTGCGATGCGCCGGGGCACCCGGTCCTCGTCCAGCTGGAATACTTCGGGCTGGGTCCAGGTATCGGCGCTGTCCTCGGCCACGTAAATGGGCATATCGCCAAAGAGCTGAATACCCAGGCCGTTGCAGTATTCTTTCAGGGCCCGCCATTGCTTGGCGAACACATACTGGCACCACATATGGAAGCTGATATCCTTATCCAGCTTTTTGCGGTACTTGGCAAGCACCGCTTCTTCCCGCATCTGGGCGGCTTTATCGGGCCACTTGGTCCACATCACGCCGCCGAAATGGGCCTTGATGGCGGTAAAGAGGGCAAAGTCCCGCAGCCATTCGTTTTCATCGGCGAAGCGCTGAATGTCCTTTTTCAGCTTCCGTTCAGAGGCGGCGAAGGCCTTGCGCAGCAGCGCCATTTTATGCTTCTGCACCGGGGGAAAGTCTACCAGTTCCGGGTTTTCAGGCACATACCGCTCCGCGTCGGATAGATCCAGCCAGCCGTTTTCCGCCAGCTTGTCAATGGAAATCAGCATGGGATTCCCGGCAAAAATGCTGGTGGACTGATAGGGGGATTCGCCGTAGCCCGTGGGCCCCATGGGCAGCACCTGCCAAATGCCCATGTTGGCTTCATGCAGAAAATCGGCGAAGGCATAGGCTTCCTTGCCCAGACTGCCAATGCCGTCGGGCCCCGGCAGGGAAGAAATGTGGAGCAGGATTCCGCTTTGACGCAGCATGTAGATCGTCCCTTTCGTATGATTTTATATGTTGATGCTTAATGAAATCAGATAGGAGTTAGGCAAATACTGATTAATTCAAAAAAATTCATATTTATGCGATGACTGGAAGAACAACAGGTACGGGCGTTTATCTCCGCCTGAATGAGACAATCATTCCTTTTGCTGGATTCTCCAGCTTTCGTAATACCAGCTTTTTCGGGCGGATAATATCCGCCCCTACCCTTTGTCTATCCCTTACAGCGTATTTTTATGAGATATTATGAATTGATCAGTATATACTTAGGAGTGAATAGATTGCGCTCGCGCATTGAACAGTTTTCAACTCCTCACTCCTCCCTCCTCACTCCTAACTCTGATAGAGCCCGGCGCTGATTCCCGCATCTCCAGCTTCCCGGCCACGGTGACGTGGCGGGCGGGGGCGTGATTTTCCATCATATCCAGCAGCACCGC
>ODAI013176335.1_pt1 | contig 15244 bp, 7 predicted proteins | sample 1539321 | NCBI WGS metagenome assembly ODAI01 (sample SAMN02144231, study PRJEB22623) | gut metagenome | biome: sheep rumen | host: Ovis aries | place: New Zealand
CTCCTGCTTGATGCTGCCGTCATAGCCCATGAAGCAGGCGCCGAGGTTTTCGGATTTGTCCGCCGGGGTCGAATCGGTCTTCCAGTTGAGGGGATTGATGCTGAGCGCTTTCTGCCCGATGGGGTTTACGTAGGTTTCCGTGACCTCGAGGGCCTCGCAGTCAAAGCTTACCACCACGCCGATATCGTCCGGCCCGGTGGCAGGTCTGATCTGCGGGGATTTCTCGGTCATCTCCTGCGTGCAGCTCCAGCCGGGGACATAGGCCGCCACCAGCTGGTCCATCAGAGAATCGCCCCAGTTCACCGCCTCGTCAAAGCTCTTGAGGTCCACGTCCTCGCCAAAATAATCCTCCAGCAGGCGGAAGCACATATAAGCGCCCTGTGAAAAGCCCGCGATGATGATGGGCCTGCCCTTATTTTCATGGGCGAGATACCACGCGAACGCATTCGATACATCACCGTAGGCAAGGTCCAGACAGGGCTGCAGCTCCTCTGCCGGAAGGCTGTAGGCATTCATGCTTGCCTGCCGGTAGTAGGGGGCAAAGATGCGGGCACTGTCTTCATAGAGGCCGCGCTGCATGTTCAGCGCGCCGATTGCGTGCTCCTTCATCTTCTCATTATCGAGTGACATGTTGTATTCGCTCTTTGTGTCCACGGTCGGATAAACCAGGAACACATCCACCGGCTTGTCCTCCCCTTCGGCAAAGATGGCCCAGTTGGATAGGTCCAGATAATTCACATACTCCGCGTCGGCCGCTGCGCACGCTCCGGCAAAGCTCGTCAGCGCCATAGTCACCAGCAGCAACGCCGCGATCATTTTCCGCTTTTTCATTGTCCTCTCCTATTTCATAAGAATTCTGACCGTTATTATAACAGCTTCAAACGCCCCTGTCCATGCCGGAAAATGCATATCCCGCTCAAAATGGGAAAAAATGCTTGTACGTACGAAAAGATTCTAAATCGGAACGGAGACAAGCATGGACAGTATCAATCTGGTACCGTATATCGAGGACGAACGGCTTTTTGACTATGCCGCCGCCTGCGCGCGCACGCTCCGGCCTGAGGGCATGGACGACGGCCGTGCTGAGGCGCAGACGCTCCGGCGCTGCTTTCTCAGCTGCGAGAAGTGCCATACCCTTCTGCAGCGGCGCTATGCGGGAGCTGCGCGCATTCCGGCAGCCTGCGAATGGCTGCTGGATAACTTTTATATGCTCCAGCGGGAATATCCTGCCGTGCGTCGAGCCCTGCGTGAGGCGGAGCACCAGCGTTGTGCGCGAGGAAGACTGTTGATTTCGGCGCTTTGCAGGGCGCTTTTGCAGGCGGGCCACGGGAAGATCACCGACGTGCGCTGCGCGGCATACCTTGCGGGCTTTCAGTCTGTCACGGTTTTGCAGCGGCGGGAGCTGCTGCTCTTTCCGGCTGCTCTGCGCTGCGCGATCCTGGAGGCCATCGCCGAAAGCTGCCACAGGCTCAGCGCTTCCTCCGAGCCGGATACTCTGACGGACGAACTGGCCGCGCTCTTTACGTCTCTGAGCAGCCTTTCCACCATGAACATGGAGTCCCTGCTGGACGACGCCGACATCCCCGGGCAGATCCTCGCGGGTGATGCCGACTACGCAAAAATGGACCGGGTGACAAAAGAGGACTACCTGCGCCGCCTGTCCGAGCAGGCCCAGAGCTGCGGACTGGATGAACAGACGCTTGCCCGGCAGCTTCTGGAGCGTGCGCAGAGCGAGGGACGGCATGTGGGCTTTCTGCTTTTCTCCCCGCCGGGGGAACTGCGCGCGGCGGTATATATCGCAGTCATCGCAGGGCTTACGCTCTTCGGCTGCCTGGCCGCGTGTTCCCTGCTCGGCGCTGTAGCTGCGCTTTTGCTGATTGTCCCGCTGTGGTCGCTTTTCAAGGGCTTTGTGGATTTTCTGCTGCTGCGCCTTCTTCGGCCCAGGCCCCTGCCGCGCATGGATCTCACGGATGGGGTGCCGGAGGAGGGAAAAAGCATCTGTGTGCTGTCGGCGCTGCTGGGCTGCGTGGAGCTTGAACGCCTGGAGCAGCTGCGTCTTGCCAGCCGCCGCGAAGGCAAGCAGCTCCTGTTCGGCCTGCTTGCCGATCTGCCGGGCGCGAGAACGGAGACCACGCCGCAGGACGCTTCCCTCATCGCCCAAGCGGAGGAGACCGTCAACGCTCTCAACGAAAAATACGACGGCGGCTTTTACCTCTTTCTTCGAAAGCGCACGTTTGACGGGGAGATCTACAGCGGTCATGAGCGAAAGCGCGGTGCGCTGACAGAGCTTGCAAAGCTCCTGTGCGGAGAGAAAAGTGCCCTCAGCGTCACGGGCGACCGAGAGGCTTTGCGCGGTACGCGCTACATCATTTCCCTCGACGCCGACACCCGCGTCTTTCCCGGCGCGCTGGGCCAGCTGATCGGCGCGGCGCTGCACCCGCTGAACAAGCCTGTTCCGGGGAAAGACGGGCTTCCCGTTTCGGGTCACGCGGTCATTCACCCGCGCATCGAAACCGAGCTTGAAAGCGCCGGGGCTACTGACTTTGCCCTCATCTTTGCCGGGCCCGGCGGCAGTGACCCCTACGAGGGCCTGAGCACCGAGCTCTACATGGACGCTTTTGGCTCGGGCGGCTTTGCAGGCAAGGGCATCCTGGACGCCAAAATGCTCCTCAGATGCTCCGAAGAGCTGCCCGAGAGGCGCGTTCTGAGTCATGACGCGCTGGAGGGCGCGTATCTGCGCGGGGCATATATGAGCGATGTGTCTGTGGTGGATGCCTTTCCCGCAAAGCCGCTTTCCTACTTTAAGCGCCTGCACCGCTGGGTGCGCGGCGACTGGCAGAATGCGCCCTGGGTTTTGAAACGGGAGCTGCCGCTGATGGACCGCTTCCGACTGCTGGACAGCCTTCGGCGCAGTCTTTTTGCCCCGGCGACATTTACGGCGCTGCTGCTGGGCCTGTGCTGTGAAAGTCCCGGATTCAAACTTGCGGGCTGGGCGGCACTGCTGACCCTGGGCCAGGACCTGCTGCTGACCATGTGCGAGGCCGGGCTCAGGCGCGAGGATGGGAGAGTCCGTCTCCGGCGGCACACCCGGCTGCTGACAGGGCTTGGCGGGGCGATCGTGCGCTGCTTCATGCGGCTGTGGCTGCTGCCCTATGAGGCCTGGGTGTGCCTGAGCGCCATTCTCACTGCCCTCTGGCGCATGACGATGAGCCATAAACGCCTTTTGCAGTGGACCACCTTTGCCGAGGTGCGCACTACGGCCTCCTTTGCCGAGCATGTACGCGCGATGTTTCCCTGCGTGGTGCTGGGGGTGCTGCTGATGGCCTTTGCCCCCGGGGCGCCGGGCAAGGCGGCGGGGCTTATGTGGCTCTTGTCCCCGGCCTGCGCCGCAGCCCTGGCCCTTCCCGCCGCAAGGGAGACGCCCCTTTCCGTCCGCGACCGCGACCTGCTGCATCGAAGTCTTACCGAGTGCTGGGGTTTTTATAAAGAGCTGACCGCTTTGGACGACCACTATCTTCCTCCGGACAACTTCCAGCAGCAGCCGCCCATTGGTACCGCCCACCGCACGTCCCCAACGAACATCGGCCTCGCGCTGGCCTCGGCAGCCGCGCTGGGCGTATCCGGGGTCATTGCGCAAAAGGAGGCGGCAGACTATATCCGCCGCATGGTGCCGACGCTGGAAAAGCTCGAGAAGCACCGGGGCCATCTCTACAACTGGTACGATACCCGAACCCTCCGTCCTCTGCGCCCACGCTTTGTTTCCACCGTGGACAGCGGCAATCTCTGTGCCGGGCTCATCACCGCCTGCGCGGCGCTCAAGCGCTGGGGTGAGACGGAGACGGAAGCCAGGCTTCGGGCGCTTCTCGACGCCATGGATTTTGCGCCGCTGTTTGACACGCAGCGGGAGCTTTTCTATATCTGCTATGACGCGGAAAAGGAGCGCGGTGCGGGCGGCTGGTATGACCTGATGGCAAGCGAGGCCATGCTCACAAGCTACATCGCCCTCGCCCGCGGTCAGGTGCCGCTGCGCCACTGGAAGCACCTGAGCCGCGCGCAGCTTCAGAAGGACGGCTATCGCGGTCTTGCCAGCTGGACGGGGACCATGTTTGAATACCTCATGCCCATGCTCTTTCTCCCGCTCTATCGCGCAAGCCTTCTCTATGAAAGCGCCCGCTTCTGCCTCTATGTGCAGAAACGGCGAAAGCTCCCCGGCAAGCCCTGGGGCATCTCGGAGAGCGCCTTCTATTCCCTTGACGCTTCCCTGAGTTATCGCTACAAGGCCCACGGCTGCCCGGCCCTGGCCCTCAAGCGCGGACAGGAGGCGGACCTTGTCATTGCGCCCTACGCAAGTTTTCTGGCCCTGTGTGTGGAGCCGACTGCCGCCGTGCGCAATCTGCGGCGGCTGCGGGAACTGGGAGCAGTGGGACGATGGGGCTATATTGAGGCGCTGGACTTTACCCCCGGCCGCTGTGCCCGGCCGGATGGAGAGCAGGTGCGCTGCTGGATGGCCCACCATGTGGGCATGAGTATTCTGGCAGCCCTCAACGCGGTGGATGGCGGCACGGTGCGGGAACTTTTTCTGTCCGAGCCCTCCATGGCGGCCTTTACACTCCTTTTGCAGGAGAAGCTGCCGGACAACCGCGCCGTGCTCCGCCGTGACGCAAGCCCTGTACCGGAGCGCCCACCGAAGGAACGGCGTGAACCCTGGACGGTCCGGGGGCAGGCCGGTGGGAAGGTGCGTGCCTGCCTGTTGTCAAACGGCATGTACAGTCTGCGGGTAAAAACCACCGGTGAGAGTGCCGCTTTCCTCGGCGAAACCTGCGTCTACCGCGCCGAAGGGGACGATCCCGGCCTTGGGATCACCATTGGGAACCGGTTCCTGCTTCCGGAGAAGTGGGAATTATCAGAGGACCGCTGCCGCTGGGAGTCGGCGCAGGACGGTGTACAAGCGGTGCTTATAAGGCAATGCGCCGAAGGGGAGCTGGGCGAAACCCTGACGCTTACCCTCACCGCCGACAGGACGCGAAGCCTGCCCGTCACACTTTGCTTTGCCCCGATCCTCGCTGCGGAGCGCGACTGGGAAAGACACCGCGCATATTGGCAGCTCGGCATGCAGGCGGAAGTCCGTAACGGGCGGCTGCTGCTCCGGCGCCTGTCAAAGCATGGGGAGCCGGAACGCTTTCTCTGTCTCGCGGCCGACCACCCCGCCGTCTTTGACGCGGACGAACGCGGCGGGCTCGGTGCGCTGCTGACGCCGCTTTTACGTGTGCGGGTCGATGTGACGCTGCATCAAGGGAGCGAGAGGAGCCTGCGCTTTGCGGTCGCCCTCGGCAGCAGTGCACAGGAAGCCTTCGACGCAGCGGGACGGATTATGGAATCATCACCTGAGACAACCGGCAGCATGGTGTGTGCGGCGGCGCTGCGCCTCGGTATGAGCGGGGAGGAACTGAACGAGACCATGGATCTGGTGCTGCCGCTATGGGAAAACCGCCTGTGTAATGCCGAACCCCAAAGCACCCTCTGGCGCTGGGGCATTTCCGGTGATTATCCGCTGCTGTGCTGCCGCGCCGGGGCAACCCGGCGTGACCTGCTGCGGGCCTTCTGCCTCCTGAAGTGCTGCGGGCTGGAGTCCGAATTGGTTTACCTCACGGATGAGCAGGGCGAGTACCGGAGACCGGCTCTGCGGGAGGTTGAGGCCCGGCTCGCCGCTTACGGACTCGAGGCCCTGCTTGGCGCAAAGGGAGGGGTCCTCTCCGCGCCGACCTCGGCGGAGGAGGTTCTGCGTGATCGCGCGGCGGTCTTCATCGGTGAGGAAAAGAAGCTGCCCCCGCCGCTTGCTCCCGCTTTGCCCGCACCGGTACGCGGCGGGGAGCTCCCGGCCTTTCACTGGCCGGAGGACAGCTTTGTATATGAGACCAAAAGCCTGCCGCCGCGCATATGGCAGCATGTTCTCACAAACGGCAGTATCTCTGCCTTTGCCGCCGATTTCGGCCCGGCGGGGCTGTGGTATAAAAACGCCCGGGAGATGCGCCTGCTGCCCCCGCCGGAGGATATCTGCGCGGTCTCGGGCACAGAGGCGGTGTATGCTCTTCTCGGCGGTGAGGCCGTAAGCCTCTTTGCCGACGGGCTGAGCCTCTGCAAGGTCACGTACGCCCCCGGTGTTGCTGTCTGGCACAAGGAGATAGCCGGACATGAGATCGAAACGACACTGCTGATCCCTATGGGCTTCGACGTGCGTATACTGCATATACGAGGCGCGGCGGGCCTCAAGCTGGGCTGGGAGCTGCACCCTCGCCTCGGCACGAAAGACGCGGCAGGCCTGCGCGCGGATGAACACGACGGACTAATCCGGCTATGGGACAAAGGCGCGTGGCTGCCGGGAACAGAGCTGTATGTCGGCGCGTCCGTGCCCTTTGGAGCGGAAAGCGAGTTCTGCCCCGCGGCCCTGCGCCTGAGCATGCAGGCGGAGGACACGACACTGCTGCTCCTGGGAACGGACGCGGAGGCTCTGCGCTCCTTGGATTTCGAAGCGGCTCTGCACGATACCCGCGCCTGGTGGCGTGGATATCTGGGGCACTTTCGGATGGAATGCCGGGACGCGGCGCTGTCACACTATATGAATACCTGGGCCGTGTACCAGTGCTATGCCTGCCGCATACTCGCCAGAAGCAGCATCTACCAGTCCGGCGGGGCCGTCGGCTTTCGGGATCAGCTCCAGGACTGCGCAAACCTGATGCTCATCGACCCCAATCTCTGTCGGACACAGATCCTCGACTGCTGCCGCCATCAGTACCTCGAGGGGGACGTAATGCATTGGTGGCACCGTCACCCGGAGGGCGACAGGGGCGTGCGTACCCGCTGCTCGGACGATCTGGTGTGGCTGGTCTGGGCGCTGTGTGAATACACGGAGGCTACCGGCGACCTGGCACTGTGCATGATGGAGACAAACTTCGTTCAATCCGACCCTCTGCGTGAGGACGAGCGCGACCGCTATGAGACGCCGGGGCAAAGCGATGAGCGCGCCGCAGTGCTCGAACACGCGATACTGGCATTGACAATAGTGGAAAAACGCGGCTTCGGTTCCCACGGGCTTCCCTTCATGGGCAGCGGCGACTGGAACGACGGGCTTGACCGCGTTGGCGGTGAGAGCGTGTGGCTGGGCTGGTTCGTTTCCTGCTGCGCCCTGCGCTTTTCGGAGCTGCTGGAAAGACTCGATGACAGACGCGCCGGGCACTACCGCGCCCTGTCCGAGCAGCTTGGCCGCGCTGCCGATGCCTGCTTCAACGGTCACTGGTATGTGCGGGCGTATTGGGAGGACGGCAGCATCCTCGGCGGCACAGAGCGAATCGACTCCCTCTCCCAGAGCTGGGCGGCCTTCTGCCCCTGGGCAACGCCTGAAAAGGTGGAGCTTGCGCTTGACAACGCGCTGGCACAGTTGGTGGACCGGGAACACAGCATTGTGAAGCTTCTTACTCCACCCTACACGACAGAAAACAGCCCCGGTTATCTCAGCGGTTACGGTGAGGGCTTCCGGGAAAACGGGGGACAGTACACCCACGCGGCGATCTGGCTTGCAATGGCCTGCCTCCGGCGCGGGCGGGAGCAGGAGGGGAGACGGCTTTTGCAAATGCTGCTGCCGGAGAATCACGATCTCAAGCGCTACGAGGCGGAGCCCTTCGTCCTGCCCGCCGATGTGTGCGCCGCGCCCGACCGCGCGGAGGCTGCAGGCTGGACCTGGTACACGGGCAGCGCGGGCTGGTACTTTCGCGCGGCCTGCGAGGGCCTTCTCGGTCTGCGGCTCAGAGACGGCAAACTCCTGACACGCCCCGGAGCGCTGGAAGATTACACGCTCGAGTGGGCAGATGCGCAAGGGGTACGGCATCAAATCGAGGTGAGAGAGGGGAAAATTATATAAGGGTGGAGAGTAGAGTGTGAAGAGTGGAGTTATGGTGTCCGCTTCGCGGACGAATTAAAATAGTGCCGAAGGCACACCTTCACTTCACTCTCTGCTCTTTTCTTTTCCCACCTTCAGTGTTATAATTAAACAAAAAAGGAAAATCCAACCTTGGAGGTGCCCCTATGGAGTATTCACGGTCGGAACTGATGCCGGGCGTTTTTCTGAGCCACCTGCGATCCGATAAATTCAAGACCGCCTGCATGAGCGTCAATCTTCTTACCCAGCTCAAACGCGAGACCGCTGCCATGAACGCGCTGATCCCCTCGGTCCTGCGCCGCGGAACGACGCGGTACCCGGACATGGAGAAGCTGTCCGCAAGGCTCGACGAGCTGTACGGTGCTGCCATCGAACCGGTGATCCGCCGGATCGGTGAAGTGCACTGCCTCGGTTTCTATGCAAGCTTTCCCGAGCCTGCCTTTCTCCCCGGGGGAGAGGCGCTGCTGGGGGAGATGAGCTCACTCATGGCGGAGATGCTGCTCTCCCCGGTCACGCGGGGCGGCTTGCTGCTGCCTCAGTATGTGGACAGTGAGAAAGAAAAGCTTCTCGATCTTATCCGAAGCCGGGTCAATGAAAAGCGCAGCTATGCCGTGCAGCGCTGCCTGGAGGAAATGTGCTGTTTTGAGGACTACGCCGTTTCCCGCTTTGGGGATATCCCTGAGTGTGAAGCAATCCATTACAAAAAGCTCAGCCGTTATTACCGGGAGCTTCTGCGCACAAGCCCTGTGGAGCTTTTCTACTGCGGCCAGGCAAAGCTTGAGGATGTGGAAGAGGCCCTGCGGGATGCCTTCGCCGGCATGCCGCGCGGCGAGCTCGATTTCGACATCGGCACGGAGATCCGCATGAACGCCGTGGAGGCCCAGCCCCGTTATTTCGAGGAGCACATGGACGTGACCCAGGGAAAGCTTGTCCTGGGCTTTCGACTCGGTGAATGCATGGAGGACCCGGACAGGGCCGCTATTCATGTCTTCAACGCCGTCTACGGCAGCGGCGCCACCTCGAAGCTTTTCATGAATGTGCGGGAGAAGCTGTCGCTGTGCTACTACGCAAGCTCGGCGGTGATTTTGCGCAAAGGGCTCATGCTCGTCTCATCGGGCATAAGCTTTGAAAATTATGAAGCAGCCAGGGCCGAGATCCTCGCCCAGTTGGAGGCTGTGAAAAACGGCGAGATTTCGGACGACGAGCTTCTCTGGGCCAAGCGCGCGGTGGCGTCCGATCTGCGTGCGTCCCTGGACAGCCAGGGTGAGCTGGAGGGCTACTGGCTCGGCCAGGCGGTGGACGGGGACGAGTGCAGCCCCACGGAGCTTGCAGAGCTGGTGGAAAACGTGACAAAGGAAGATATCATGGCGATCGCAAAGAGCATAGAGCTGGACATGGTCTATTTCCTGTGCGGCAGCGAAGAGAACGAAGAAGAGGAAAACGACGATGAAGATACAGAAGCTTGATTACCCCGGCATCGGCGAGACATTATACAGCGCCGTTCTCGACAACGGTCTGGAAGTACGCGTGGTGCCGAAGAAGGACTTTTCCACCTTCTATGCCGCCTTTGCCACTAATTACGGCGGGGCCTGCCGCCGCTTTACCGTCGACGGGCGGCAGCTTGATACCCCGGCGGGTGTGGCTCACTATCTGGAGCACAAAATGTTCGACCTCCCGAACGGCGACAACGCGCTGAATATCCTCTCGGCAAACGGAGCAGACCCCAATGCCTTTACCTCTTCCGGCATCACCTGCTACTATTTTCAGTGTACCGAGGGCTTTGAGGAAAATCTGCGCATGCTGCTGCACTTCGTCTCCACGCCCTATTTCACGGACGAGACCGTGCAGAAGGAGCAGGGCATTATCGCCCAGGAGATCCGCATGGGGGAGGATAACCCCGGCCTTGCGATCTACTACAATCTGCTGAAAATGCTCTACGCGCACCATCCCATCCGCGACCGGGTGGCGGGGACGGTGGAGAGCATCGCCGACATCACCGCCGAAACCCTCTATGACTGCCATAAGGTCTTCTATGCGCCGTCCAACATGGTGCTGTGCGTGGAGGGCGACGTGGACCCCGAGACGATTATCCGGATTGCCGAGGAGATGCTGCCCGGAGAGAAGGCTCCGGTCCCCGCGGCGGACTTCGGGCCGGCAGAGGATATTCTGCCTGTGGAGCGCTTCCACACGGAGGCGATGGAGGTCTCGGCCCCGCAGTTTCTGATCGGGGCAAAGCTCAGCCCCGGCCTTACGGGTACGGAGGCCCAGCGTCAGCGCCTGATCGCGGCCCTGGCCCTCAGAATGCTGTGCGGCAGCTCATCGCCTTTCTTTACTCGCCTTTACGCGGATGGGACGCTCAACAACGATTTTGACTATGAGGTGGACGCCAGCGCCGGGACCATCACCGTCATCATCGGCGGCGAGAGCAAGACGCCGGAAAAGGTACTTGATGAGCTCAGCGCCGAGATCGCCCGCCTGGCGGCGGAGGGCTTTGACCCTGCCTACTTCACCCGTGCAAAGCGCGCGTCTCTGGGCGCAAGACTCCGGGCACTGGAGGATTTTGACAACGTGTGCGTGTCGCTCGCGATGGACTGCTTCGACGGCTATTGCAGCTTTGACAGCTACGCGCTTCTGGAGGAAATCACCGCCGAGGACTGTCGCCGCTTTGTGGCGGAGTCTTTAGCCCCGGAGAGGCTTGCCCTGTCGGAGATCACACCAAAGGAGGCGAAGGCGTAGGCCATGCTTGAAACCATACAGCGCGACTCCGTTATCTCCTTCCCCATGCTGGGAAACCTGCATCTCAATCCACCGGCATACTTTACCGTTTTTGGACACCCCATCTATTTCTATGGCGTGATCATCGGCATTGCATTCCTGCTGGGCATCACCTTTGCGTCCAAGCGCGCGAAGCGCTTTGGGCTCAAGGAGGATGATATCTACGATGTGATGATCTGGGTGATTCCCTGTTCCATTATCGGGGCACGGCTCTACTATGTGCTGTTCCAGCTGGACTATTACACACAGCACCCGGACGAACTCTTTGCCCTCAGAAACGGGGGACTGGCCATCTACGGCGGCGTGATTGCGGGGGCATTGGCGGTATATCTTGTATGCAGGCACAAGAAGATTCCTTTCCTCGCCATGCTCGACTGCCTGTGCTACGGTCTGCTGCTGGGACAGATCATCGGGCGCTGGGGCAACTTTATGAACCGGGAGGCCTTCGGTGCGGAGACAACGGTCTTCTGCCGCATGGGCCTGACCGCGCCGGACGGCACCACCGTCTATGTGCATCCAACATTTTTATACGAAAGCCTCTGGAATCTGGGCGTGCTGCTGTTCCTGCTCTGGTTTGATGAGGCGGGAAAGCGCCGATTTGACGGGCACTGCATGACCCTCTATTTTCTGCTTTATGGTCTGGGCCGCTTCTGGATCGAGGGGCTTCGGACCGACAGCCTGTATATTGGCGGCACCGGTATCCGGGTCTCCCAGGCGCTGAGCCTGGCACTGGTCATCGCGTCGTCGGCGCTGCTCATTTATAAGCACTCCCAGCCCTTCTCTCCCGGCGATCTGTATGTCAACCGCGTCGCTGCGCAGGAGGCGGCGGTCATTATTGAAAAAACGGAGGATACTTAATATGGCAGATTATAAGGACATTCTGAGCGGGACCTTCGGCAAGCTTGCCGATAAGGTCAAGGATGTGGCCGACAGCTCCGGCGTCCTGGACATGTACGCCCAGGGGGCGAACCGGGCCAAGGCCTTCGGGCAGTTCACCAAGCTTACCCTCGAACTCAACAGCGAGCATGAGGAGCTCAAGCGCGTTTACACCGAGATCGGCAGGCTCTACTTCGAGCAGGCCAAGGACGCGCCGGAGGGCGTCTTTGCCCCTCTCTTTGAGCAGGCAAACTGCATCACCGGGCACATCCGGGAAAAACGCGCGAAGCTCGATGAGCTCAAGGAAAACTACGGTGTGAGCGAGAAGAGCGATATCGACGTGGAAATCGGCGACTTTGACGATGTGGTCAGCGCCACCGAGGCTGACGGCATGACCGTGGAGATCAAGACGAAGGAGTAAAACATAGAAGGAGCACACTGCACGACAGGGAGAAAACTATGCAAGAGAAAATCAGCGGCAGAAAACCCAGCTACGGCTTTTTCAGCCAGGTCATGTATGGCATCGGCGAGTTTTTCGGAGGCGGATGCTTTGTCATCATCAATTCCTTCTACGCGGTATTTCTCACCAAGGCGCTCGGCATGCCCACCGCGCTGGCCGGGACGATCCCTCTTGTGGGCAAGCTTTGGGACGCGATCACAGACCCCATCATGGGCAACATCACGGACCGCACCACTTCACGCTTCGGGCCGAAACGTTTTTATATTCTGATCGGCAGTATCTTCTCCGCCGTTACCTTTGTGCTGATGTGGCTGCGCATCTCCACGCCCTCCATCGCGCTGATGTATATTTTTTACATCCTGATGTACTGCCTGTTCAGCACCGGCTTTACGATCTTTTCCGTGCCGTACAGCGGCCTGCTGCCGGACATGATGGATGACTACACGATGCGCTCCAAGTTCTCCAATATGCGCATGGTGTGGTCTACGCTCGGAGCTATGGTCTGCGGGATTGTCCCGACACTCATGATCAAGGATAACCTCGACCCCGCCTCTTATCTTCGGTGCGCGCTGCTGTTCGGCGTGCTGTTCTTCCTCAGCTCCATTGCCGTCTTCTTCGGCACCTGGGAAAAGCAAAAGGAGCCTGTCAAAACCACCCTCAGCGAGAGCTTTCCCCAGGCGGTGAGCGTATTCAAAAACCGTTCCTTCCGCCTGTTTATCGGGCTTTACCTGTTCGGACAGTGCGGCATCGACTTCATCTCCGGCATGGCCGTCTATTATGTGGATGACGTGCTCAACGCCTACCAGAACGGCTTCTTTACTTACATGATGGCGGCGCTCATGATCTCCCAGCTCGTTGGCATGGCCGTGTTCGGGCCCGTCATGAGCCGCACCTCCAAGCGGCAGGCCATCATGATCGGCGCACCGATCCGTCTGGTCGGCATTATCGGGCTTTTGCTGTTCTCCCATGAGGGAGCGGGTATGCTCCCAATCCTCTGCCTGACTGCGCTGGTGGGCTTCGGCAACGCTGGGTGCCTGACCGGCATCTTCGCGGTGATGGCAGATATGACCGACGTGGACGAGCTCATCACCTCCATACGCAGACCGGGCGTCGTGTCCAGCATGGCGACCTTTATGCGCAAGGTGTCCTCCGGCATGTCCGCGGCGGCGATCGGCTTTCTGCTGGCGGCTGTGGGCTATGATGAGGTGCTTGCAAATTCCGGCGTCAGGCAGTCCGCTTTCACCCAGCGGGGCATTGCCCTGATCTTCATTATCGCCCCCGCCGTCCTGACCATTCTGCTGATCGTGACGAATGTGGCCTTCCCCATCACCGGCAGAGAGTTTGCCATGGTGCAGCGGGACATCGCCAGACGCAAGGGCACCGAGAGCAGCAAGGCAAGCGACGAGGAGAAGGCCGCGCTGCAGAAGGTGACCGGTTTCGCCTACGACGCCCTCTGGAACCAGGCAAACGCAGGGCTCAAGCGCTGAGCCCGATACAAGAAGAAAACGGCATTTTCACAGGAACGCCAAAGCCCGGAAGCCGTCGTGGTTTCCGGGCTTTTTCCGTTTCCGGTGCATAGCAAATGCGCTGTTTCCCTTGCTTTTTCCCTTTTGTGGGGCTATACTCTCCCACGCAAGTTTACCGATTGGAGGAAAACATGAACAGGAAACTTTGTACAGCGATTTCCATGGCGCTCGTGCTGGTGCTGCTGCCGATGGCGATGCTCAGCGGCTGCGGCCGGACGGACACCACGCCAGCGACACCCGCGCCGACCGCGCAGGCCGCCCCTTCCGAAACACCCCAGCCCGCCGCCCCCAGCCGACAGGACGGGGAACGCTTTGAGACGACCGTCATCGTCGAGGGCATGGAGGAGACGGTGAGCTACGAGCACATCCGGAATGAGGCCCTGGGCTTTGAGATGGACTACGATTATGAGATCCTTGAGCGCCGCACGGAGCCGGACCGTGAAGTTTTCCTTGCCCTCGGCGAGGACCCGGAAGATCCCTGGAACTATTTTGAGATCAGGCGCACCGCAGGGGATGCTGACTCCGTCACTACTGGGCTGAGCACGAATTTCTCGGGCGGCTACGAGACCGTCTCCGCAGCGCCCTTTACTCTGGACGGCGTTGGTGCGTGCACCCGTATCGACGTCTCGGGCGCAAAGGACGGGAAGGCGCCCGCGGGCTCCCTGCTGACTGTGTATGTCATCCCCGCAAACGGCAGCTGCCTTGTCGCCCTGGTGCGCTGCACCTTTGAAAGCGCCGGCGGCTTCGGCGTGAGGGCGAACGCGATCCTGAATACGCTCACGCTCATCGGATGATAAGGTATTAAAAAAGAAGCTTGCAGCAAATTTCGGTCTGCTGTAAGCTTCTTTTTTCTTGTATGGGTACGTGATCAGGCGGCGTCCTTGCCAATGTCCACGAGGGTATAGCTGCGGCTGCCGAGGCCGATTTCCTCGGCGTGCTCCAGCGTGTGCAGGCCCTGACGGTCTTCAAGGCGCCACATGAGCTTCTCGTTTCCGTCCGCCTTCGACACAAGGTCAAGGCAGGCCTGATCCAGTGCGACGGGGTCGGTGGAGGCCAGGATTCCGATGTCGTGAATATCCGGCTCCTCGGGATAGGGGGCGCAGTCGCAGTCGATGGAGAGACGGTTCATGACGTTGATGAATACCACCTGATCCCCCAGATCGTCGCAGACGCCCTTGGCGGCCTCGGCCATGGCCTCAAGGAACTCGATCTGCAGCTCGTCATGCCAGTGGGTATCGCTGGTACCGCCGGAGTGGATGCGCACCTTGCCCATTGCGGAAGCAAGGCCGATGGAGGCGTTTTTGATCGCGCCGCCGTAGCCCGCCATGGGATGACCCTTGAAATGGGACAGAATGAGGTAGGAGCCGTAGTCCTTGAAGTGGGCGCCCACAAGATCGCCTGTCAGACGTGTGCCGCCGGTGACGGGAATCTCTATGGAGCCGTACTCGTCCAGGATCTGAAAGTCCGCGATGTCCGTAAAGCCGTGTTCCTCGGCAACCTCATAGTGCTCGGCAGTCGCGGCGCGCTGGCCTGCGTAGGCCGTGTTGCACTCGACGATGGTGCCGTCGACCTTGTGCACGAGATCGGCGATCAGCTCGGGGCGCAGATAGTTGCTGGCGGGCGGCTCGCCGGTGGAGAGCTTTACCGCTACGGGGCCGACGGGCTTCCAGCCCA
>ODAI014544980.1_pt1 | contig 15244 bp, 11 predicted proteins | sample 1539321 | NCBI WGS metagenome assembly ODAI01 (sample SAMN02144231, study PRJEB22623) | gut metagenome | biome: sheep rumen | host: Ovis aries | place: New Zealand
CGAGGAATGGTGGCATTTCACGCTTGCCGGTGAGCCTTATCCGGATACCTATTTCGATTTCCCGGTGAACGCCGGAGTGCTGAGCTTTCCGGGCAGCAGCCAAGGAGGCAGCTATGAGTGATAATTGTTTATTTACCGAGCTTGATGATTCCTTCCTTCCGCAAATGGCTGAGCTTTTCAGAAGAGCCTTCGCGGGCGAGCCATGGAACGACGCCTGGAGCAATGACAGTCAGCTCGCAGAATACATATACGAGATTTCCAATTCATTCAATTCGCTGAATTTCGGGCTCGTCAGGAACGGCAGCCTTGAGGTCAAAAGGCGGGGTCTCTCGGGAATATTCCTCCAGACAGACAGCGACAAGCCGGCTTATGGTTTCTGCTTGAAAAACGGCTTCAACGAGCTTCACAGCCATGTGAGCCTCTATAAAAAATTATAAGGACAGGAAGATAATATGCTTGCAAGCCTTACAAATATAAACAAATTCTATAACGGCAATCAGGTGCTCAGCAATGTTTCACTGACAATAGACGAGACTGACAAGATAGGTCTCGTCGGGAACAACGGCTGCGGCAAATCTACCCTGTTGAAAATACTCACCGGCTCAGTCGAGCCCGACCGTTTCACAGAGAAGGACGGCATTATCTCCTTCGCTGCCAAAACTACAGTGGGCTATCTTGAACAGATGGGCGGACTTGATTCCGAAAACACCGTCATCGACGAGATGAGGAAGGTGTTTGAGCCTATGCACCGCGCTATTGACCGCCTTCGTGAGATAGAGAGGGAGATAGAGGCGGGCGACAGCTCCGCCGCGGACGAGTACCAGCAGCTTTCCTCATGGGTGGAGGCTAACGACGGATACAATACTGACGTCAGGATAAGAACTGTCCTGAATGGCATGGGCTTTGCCGAAAACGAGCTGAGCCGTACTGTTTCTGGCTTCAGCGGGGGAGAAAAGACACGTCTGTGCATCTCAAAGCTTCTTCTTGAGGAGCCGAATCTGCTCATTCTTGATGAGCCTACCAATCACCTCGATTTCAGAACGATAATGTGGCTGGAGGACTACCTCAGGAGCTACCGCGGAGCTGTCCTCATCGTATCGCACGACCGATATTTTCTCGACCGCCTCTGTACCTCGATATGTGAGATAGAACACGGTATACTGACTCGTTACCGCGGGAATTACTCAGCCTTCGTCCGGCTGCGTGAGGAAAACGATGCCCGCCGCGAGAAGGAATACGAGATGCAGCAGAAGCAGATCGCGAAAATGGAGGACTACGTTGCACGGAACCTTGTGCGTGCCTCTACCACGAAAATGGCTCAGAGCCGCCGGAGACAGCTTGAAAAAATGGAGCGTATAGAGCGCCCCGTCCATGATGCAAGATCAGCTAAAATAAGTTTTACATACCCCGTTGAGCCGCCGCTTGACGTGCTGAAGGTCAAGGATATCGACATATCCGTCGGCGAGGGCGCAAAGCGGAAAACCCTCCTTGACAGCGTGAGCTTCGAGGTGCGCCGGGGTGAAAAGGTCGGTATAATCGGCGATAACGGAATAGGCAAGTCCACACTCCTGCGTATCATTCAGGAGCAGCTCCCCCACAAGGGGACCGTGCGCTGGAATACCAATATAAAAATATCCTACTTCGAGCAGGAGAGCACTCAGCTAAACCGCGAGCTCACCGTTATGGAGGAACTGCACAGCCGCTATCCTTCACTCTCAGACCTCGAGGTCAGGAGCCTTCTTGCACAGGTAAGACTCGTCGGCGAGAACGTTTTCAAGGAGACCGGCGTGATAAGCGGAGGAGAGCGCGCAAAGCTCTGCTTTGCCATAATGATGCAGGAGCACGGCAATGTCCTCATTCTCGACGAGCCGACCAACCACCTCGACCTTTCATCAAAGGAGGCTATCGAGGAGGCTCTTGCGGAGTATACAGGAACGGTCATCTTCGTGTCACATGACCGATATCTGCTGAGCAGGATAGCTGACAGACTTATCGAGCTCACAGCAGACGGCTTCCGACTGCATGATTACGGATTTGAGAAATATCTTGACGTGCTCCGCGATGAACAGGCTGCTGAAAAGCGCGCCGCAGATGCCGCAAAGCAGCAGCTTGCCTATGAAGCGGCAAAGGAAAAGTCTGCCAGATCCTACCGCAGCAAGCAGCAGCGCAGCGCTGATGCTGCGCGGAAAAACGAGATGCGCCGTATCGAGAAGGAAATGGACGTGCTGCAATCAAGGATCGACGAGCTGACACTTGAAATAAGCCGCGAGGAGGTATACACCGACCATGTCCTCATGGCTGAGAAGTGTACCGAGATAGATCGCCTCAAGCAGCAGATGGACAACGACCTCGAACTCCTCATTGAAATGGAAGAACTGAATTAAAATATAGAAATAAAAAACCGGAAGTCCGATCGGCTTCCGGTAATTTTATACCCTTGCGGGGAAAACTAAAGCTAAAAGTCTTTGGAAAAGGGGCTCGGAGAAGGAACCTTTCTTCAGAACCGTTCTGTTTTCATTAATATCTTGAAGTTACGCTTGCGGTGTGGGCGAGGCAGCTGATCTGCCATACACCGGTGTTCTCACGGGTGATATAGTAGCCGTACTCTCTGTCTGAGGCAGCTTCAACTGCCGCCTCAATGGTCGCTGTATCAGCATCCGTCAGGATGAATGCATCGTTCGGGCCAAGCTCGTAGATGCCCATTATCTGCGGGTCATGGCGCATTAAATCCTCGCTGTCATTGCTGTTCAGGCGTACATATACCTTGCCGTCCTTCACGATGAACAGCGAGAGGAGTGAAGCGGAAACAAGACCGTTGCCTTCACCCTCGATGAACTGCGTGAACACTGTGCCATCGGAGTAGCTGCTGAGGTCGTTTAAAATGCCGTTCAGACCGTAGATATTTTCCTCCTTCAATCTGGAGAAGTAGCTGTTGACCGCATCGCCTGTGGAGATCTCAGGAGTAGTAACACGGGCGTAGGTGCGCTCCCATGTTGTGTGTTCTTCACCTGCACCGTCAGAGTTGGACGGGTCATAGTTCTGGCAGATGAATGTGATCTCATCTTCAAGGTCAGTATCAACACTCATTCCGTGCATCCTGTTGTAAACATCAGCATATCCGCTGAACAGCTCTGCTGCTGCATCATGGAGCTCATGAGTTGAAGGCGAACCGACATAATATGTGCCGTTTACACATTCAGTGATGCGCCAGCCTTCGGCACACTTTGAAACGTGCATGGTCTTATCGGCCTCCGTATCGGGATAAACGCTGCATTTCCAGCGGATGAGGAAGTTATTCTCGTCTATGTCCTCAGTGGTTAGGGAAATGGTGCTGCCGAAGCTGCCCCCCATTCCGTAGGCAGTGAAATAGAGGTCGCCGTTGTAGAGGAAGAATGTCTTGAGGTCACCAACTGTGATGAGACCGTTCTCTATCTTTTCGGTCAGGTCTCCCGCGAAGCTTTCACGCATGATGCGCTCGGTCATGGCGGAGTCCCATGCAGCTTCGACGATCCTCCTGAGGTCGTCCTCGGACTGAACTGACGGGTCGGTTATCTTTACTGCGTAGGACATAAAGGAGTCCTGATTGTCGTTGTAGGCTGTCCTGATACCTATCGGGTCGTTTGACATCTCAAAGCCTGAGCCGAACAGGAAAAACTCTGAGAACGTGCGGTAATTCTCAACGAGCTGAGCAGCGACCGCATCGCGGTCTGCATCAGGGAAGGTTACAGCGCTGTCCTGCGTAACAGGCTGAGTAGTCGCCGCTGAGGAGGTATCTCCGGTCACTATAGCCGCATCTGAGGCGGGCTCATTCGTTGTTCCGGGAGCTGTCTCCTCTGTCTGTGCGGCGGGAGTTTTCTCCGGAGCTGACTTTACCATCCGTCTTCCGGGGAAGAGCGTTCCGCCGATGCCGCCGAAAACGAGCACCAGTGCTGCTGCCATAGCTGCATATCTGTGCCATGCAGGCTTTTTGTAGCGCTCTACACCGCTTACAACTTCCGCTTCGCCTTTACTTTCTGCTATATTGAACTTTCTTTCACTCATAGCAAACATCCTCTCTTTTTCTTCATCTGTGAGGACAGGATAATCCTCTGCGATTTTCTCGATCATATCATCACCGGCATTGTCAAATATTTCAAAGTCATTGTTTTTCATTCAACATTACCCCCTTAGTAGCTGATACCTGCTTCGGTGAGCAGCTCACGGAGCTTCATCCTCGCACGGCTGCTGCGCTTCTGCACATTCATGGCTGTCATTGAGACAGCTTCAGCGATCTGCTTTGCTGTTCTGTGGTAGAAATACTGCTGCATTATTATGGTGGAGTCAGGTTCGCCGAGCTCCGCTATTTTCCGGAGGATAAGGTTTCGCTCATCCTTCTGCTCGGCAGCCTCGTCGATGCGCTCTCCTGAGGGGAGCTCCCGCATATCGTCGCTGTCTATCGGTACTGTCATACCGCGGCCGCGTGAGAGCTTTCTGTAAGCATCGATAGCTCTGCGCTTTGCAATAGTAGCGATAACGGGCTTGAAGCCGCTGCCGTTTTCCGGTTTATCTTTAAAGAAGCGGAACACCTCTGCGAAAATATCGCTGACGCATTCTTCAATGTCCTCGCGGGAGCCGCAGCTTCCAAGCTTATTGGCAGCTACCGCGTAGACGTAATTGCAGTATTCATTGAACAGCGCTCTTCTCCCGAGCTCGGGAGTTTTTATGAGCATTGCGCTGATATCGGTATCAGTCATAAGTATCACCCCAGTAATTTGTCTGATCTGTGTATTTGTTCCGCCGTGACCGGTCTTGCGGCGTTCTATAACATACATTCGCGCCTCTCAGGAGGTTTCAGACATTTTATGAAAAATTTTTTTGAGAAGAAATCCTGCTTTTAAAAGCGAATGCCCATAGGGAGGGATATACCTCCTTATGGGCGGTTTATTATTGCGCTATATCCGATACGGATTCGATCCGGCCGTCAACGAGACGGACGAGCTTTGTGCCAAAATTTGCGGCAGTCTCAGAGTGTGTCACCTGAACGATGGTCTTGTTGTACTTCTTGTTTATCTCCCTGAAAAGCTCCATTATCCTCATACCAGTCTGTGTGTCGAGGTTTCCGATCGGCTCATCGAGGAAGAGCACCTTCGGGTCAAATACGAGAGATCTTGCGATAGCAACTCTCTGCTGCTGACCGCCGGAGAGCTCGCGGGGAGTGAGCCTGCGCTTATCCTCCATGCCGATGACCCTGAGACACTCGTCAAGCTTGTCCTTGTACTCCGAGCGGCTCTTTCCGGCTATCATAAGGGGGAGGGAAATATTGTCCTCGACGTTGAGGTTGGGGACAAGGTTATAGAACTGGAAAACGAAGCCGATATCCTCATTCCTGAGCTTACAGAGGTCCTTGTCCTTGAGGGTGCTGAGGTCGGTGCCGTTGATCTTCACTGTTCCGGACGAGGGCATATCAAGTCCGCCGAGAAGGTAGAGAAGGGTGGATTTTCCGCCGCCGGAGGGTCCCATTATAGAAACGAACTCACCCTCCTCAACGGTCAGGTTTATATCCTTTAGCACATGAGCGGTCTCCTTGCCGTTGACGAAGGAGCGGTTCACGTTGTTTACTTCAATAACATTCATAAAATAAGCCTCCTGTCTGGATCATTCATATTTGAGTTCCTGGACGATGTTGAGCTTTCTGCTCTTTTTCATTGTCGAAAGCGAAGCGATGAATATCACCGCGATGAGAACGACAGCGTACTGCGGGAGCGCAGAGATGTCGAAGGTGATAGTAAGCGGCATTTCGAGCTTTTCCATCATCTTGGTAGCGGTCTTGCAGCACAGTATCGTAAATGGCACCGAGAGCACAAGGCTCCAGAATACGCAGAACATATTCTCCGTGAAGACGAGTCGCTTTCGCATTTTTCCGTTGAGCCCGACCGATGCCATAATTGCAAATTCGTGACGCCTCTGCTGGAATGATATCGCTATGTTGTTGAAAATTCCGATAGACGCAACGATAAGCGCAAGGTAAGCGAAAATGGAGAGTATCTGTACCATTACCTTGTTTCCTTCGACATTTTCCTTCATGGCATCGTCGCGTGACTCATATGTCGCGCCCAGATTCGCAAGGAAGCTCTTGAACTGATTTTCAGCCGCCTCCTGTTCACCGTTTATCTTGAAGGTTATGTAGCTTGCCTCTTTGTAGTGGTAAATATCCCTGAGTACTTCGGGACAGGCAAGGATAATGGTGCCGTTATTATAGAGCTTTGCGTCGAAGGTGCCGACAACAGTGAAGGTGTGCTTATCGCCGTCTACCTCCAGCTCGATCTCATCGCCGACATCTTTGCCGGCGTGCTTGGCGACCTTCTTTGACAGCATTACGGCGTTTCCGCGGGAGCTGCTCAGAGCCTCCACATACTCCTTGTGTCTGCCCTCATTAAGTCTGAGATACTGGTTGTATTCAGCGTATTTTTCAGGGTCAGCAGCCTCGATAAATGCGACAGTATCTTTAACGGTCGTCATTGAGCTGTAGACCGGCATTACAGTGTTCTTGTCGATGCAGTCGAGTGAATTGAGCTTTTCAACTATCTTGTCGGTGGTAGTGTCCGCCGAATTGTTATCGAGGATATTATATATGGTGTAGTCGTAGTAGAGCTCCTTGTAGGCGTCCTCGACGACTTTTGTCAGACTTGTGCCAACAGAAGCGATGAGGAGCACTGATGAGAACGAGATGACCATAAGTGTTACGTTGCCTCTCAGCAGCTTCGAGGTCTTGATATTGTTGAGCGCAAGGAATACCGAGGTATTCTTCCTGAAAAGACTGCTGAGCCAGCCGGAGGCTATCTTGAGGAACTTCCTCAGGAACATTATAAGTCCTATAAAGCCCGCTGCGGCTATGATGAAGCTCATATCAACTGTCCATTCAGCCTTCGACAGTGCGCCGTATACGGTAAATATGAGTATGATGATACCGAGGACGAAACGTATCTCGCCGCCCTTGTGCCTGGTTTCGAGCCTGCCGAGGATGACATCCTTGACTGGCAGCTTTCTGATCCTTCTTATTGGCATGAGAGCCGATAATACGCACATTGCCGCCGCGAATACCACTCCGCCGATCATCAGCGGGACGCTCATGTGGAAGTCCATGTATATACCGTAATCCGAGAGGGGAGAAGCTGTTCTGTTGACGAAATAGAGTATCAGCTCACCAATGAAAATACCTACAAATCCTCCGGAAATACCGTAGAGCAGGGACTCCATGAGCAGGATATGCTGTATCTTCTTTTTTGTAGCGCCCTGACTCATGAACGTTCCGATAACGGTAGTGCGTTCGGTGATTATGAGCTTGAATGCGCCGTGGATGATGATGCAGCAGATGATGCACACGATAGCGAACATGATGTAGAACGTGCTCTCAGTGGAGCTCATCATGGTCTTATATGAGCTGAGGTCGTAGAGACTTGCAGCCTTTACGCTGTCATTTTTTTCATTGAAGTCTTCGCAGAACTTCACGGAGCTTCTGTCCGTAACTGCGTCGATACGATTGTAGCGGCCGCCTGCGTCCATTAGCTCATTCATATATTCATATGAAAGAAGGATATCGAACCCATTCTTGGTGTCCGCATAGAACATACCATCGGGCGCACTCAGACCGCCCACGGTGAACTCAGTTTCCTCGCCGCCGATGAAGACCTTGAATTTGTCGTTTATTTTCAGTCCCTTTTCATCAGCGATACGGTCGGAGATGATGCAGACAGGTTCAGCAGAGGCATCAGGTATGCTGCCCTCAATGGCGTATCTGTTGCAATCCTTTTTTCCTGTGAGGGTGACATAGGTTATCTTGTCGTCCTCATTGATGACTGCGGTCATAGTGAGTTTCCCCTCGATATCGGACATACCGACAGTATCGAAGTCTTCTTCTGTGAAGAAAACGTCGTCGGTATTTGAATAGAGGGTTATGTCCTTGCCGTCGGCAGTATTTTTAAGCGTATCCGTCATACCGCCAAGCAGGACGTCCACCGCACCGAGGCTGAACACAAACAAAGCCGTGCTTATCATGATAGAGAAGATAAGCAGGAAGAACCTGCCCTTCTTTTCCAGCATATTTCTGATTATGTACCTTAAAAAAACTCGCACTTTCCATCCTCCTGATATATAAAATAATCCGCATAAACGATATTATATCACATACTCGCGGATTTGTCATCATTTTTTTTCAAGCCCGGAAAAAGTTTTCCGTTTTGATAAAACTACAGCATATAAAGCTCCCTCCCTTCATATATTTCAACGAAAGGCAGCATATCACTAACAGCTCATACCCCCGAGCTGCACGTTTTCTGCCTCTGTATATTAGACGGACGGACCCGGGAAACGTTACAAAAAATTTTTACGATCGGTGATCCGGAGCAGTATTGCTTCCATGCAATGATAACTGCTTTCTAATTTAACCGCGAGGCAAAAAAAACTTGATTTATCATCCGCAGTGTGGTATAATATGGAATATAATGCTCTTTTAGGAGGACAATATGCTTAACGCTGATCTGAAAGAATTTGAGTTTACCTCCGATCATGACGGACTTCTCATTTCAGCCGTTATTGCGATCCCCTCGGGGGACGTAAACGGCGTTGTACAGCTCGTTCACGGCATGAATGAGCACAAGGAGCGCTACTTTCCATTCATGGATTACCTCGCGGAGGAAGGCTTCGTTTCAGTCATTCACGACAACCGCGGACACGGTAAAAGCATCTGCTCGCCCGACGACCTCGGATTCATGTTCCGGGACGGCGGTGCCGGCTTTTTAAGCGATATAGTTCAGCTCAACAGAATAGTCAGGGAGACCTACCCCCAGCATCCGCTTTTCCTTATAGGACACAGCATGGGCTCTCTCGGTGTACGCTGCTTCCTCAAGGAAAATGACGATCGCATCAACGGTCTGGTGGTGCTCGGATGTCCCTGCTACAGCCGGTTCTCGGCTCCCGTGCGTGCGATTAATTCAGCCGTATCAAAGAAAATGGGCAGCCGCTTCCGCAGTGAAAAAATAGACGAGGCTGCCGAGGCTTTTCTCAACAGAAGCTTTGAGCACGACGTTCCGCATTCATGGATATGCAGCGACAGGGAAGTGGTGGACAAGTTCAACTCCGACCCGCTTTGCAGCTTCAAGTACACTCTCAACGGCTACGAAAGCCTGCTATGGCTTATGCGTGAGACCTACTCGAAGCGCGGCTGGAACGTCCGCAATCCACATCTCCCGATACGCTTTATATCCGGCGCTGACGACCCCTGTATGATCTCGGAGAAGAAGTTCTTCAAGGCGGTCGGAATGCTCGAAAAGCTCGGCTATGAGAGCACCTCCCACCGTATCTTTGAGGGTATGCGCCATGAGGTGCTTAACGAGAAGAACAATATCATTGTCTGGAAGGATATCGCAAAATCGCTGTTTTCGTGGATAGACAGGTATAACGAGGCTCTTGCCGAAAAGCTCGCTCATGACGGGCATCAGGATGATGTCTCACAGGAAGATTGAAAGGACAAACTATGGAAATATACTATACTCGTCCCAAGGACTCACATTCCCTTATCAAAAGGGAAGATATAAAGACTGAGTATCTTGTCCCGACCAGGGCTTGCGGATGCTGCGGCAATAAAACGTTTCGCAGGCTGATGCCGCTTTACGAGGAGTACGGGATAAGCTATATAAAATGCCGGAAATGCGGAGCGGTGACCTATAATAAGGTGTATTCTGAAAAGGGTATCGACGAAATGTACAGCGATCCTGTTTACTATGAAGACTATGAAAAAGCCGGAACTTCTCAGATCACATTCTTTGGCTCCGAAAGGTTTGCCAGACACCTTGCAAGGATCATCCCTGAACCTGAACCGGACAGCAATGACTGTATTTCAGTTCTTGATTTCGGAGGGGGCTCAGGAGAGATGGCTTACGCTGTTGCAAAGGAGCTTATCAGAAAGTATCATTACAGAAAAGTCGATATAACCGTTGTTGACTACAATGAAAAGCTCTATGCCGGCAGCAGCAGAAGAATAAGCATAACAAGGCAGTTCCCGCTTGAAAGCGTAAAGGACAGAAAATTTGATGTCGTTATTGCAAGCGCTATAATCGAACACCTCCCTGAACCCGGAAGCACTATGCGGACTCTGTTTGATATAGTAAAAAATGGCGCGTCGATCTATTTCAGAACGCCATATGTCTATCCGATATACAAAAAAATGAAAAAATTCGGTATAGATTATCACACCTGCTATCCCGGGCATATATGGGATTTCGATAAAAAATGGTGGGACAACGCTCCGGAGAACGTTGGATATACAAGCGGAAAAATGCAGCTGCTCCGTTCACGTCCGTCGATAGTCGAGAAGTCGCTCAGAGTTGAATTTGTCAGCGCACTTGCTGCATACGCTATGAAATCAGTATGGTATCTCAGCCACAGGTGGAAATATGTCGGAGGATGGGAAGCCGTCTTCCGTAAGATAGGATAGCCGCTTGGATCAGCGATCAATATTAAGTAATTCTCAGAAAGGATAAACTATGGAAATCAACAGCATACTCGCAAAGGAATTCGGCCTAAGGCAAGAACAGGTGGACAATACCGTCGCACTCATCGACGATGACAAGACCATCCCCTTCATTGCACGTTACCGTAAGGAACTCACCGGCTCGCTTGACGACCAGGTGCTCAGAGAGCTCTATGACAGGCTGATGTACCTTCGTAATCTCCAGAAACGCAAGGAGGAGGTAACAAACTCCATCACCGAGCAGGAGAAGATGACTCCCGAGATAGAGGCAGCAATAAATGCAGCTATGACTCTCGTTGAAGTGGAGGATATCTACCGTCCGTTCAAGCCCAAGCGCCGCACCCGCGCAAGCATCGCCCGTGAAAATGGTCTCGAGCCGCTTGCAGTGATAATTATGGAGCAGTCCGGCGCTGCCCCTGAAAAAGAAGCTGAGGCTTTTGTTAATGAGGAGAAGAATGTTCCCGACGTGCAGACTGCTTTGCAGGGCGCAATGGATATTATCGCCGAGGATATTTCTGACGATGCCGATATCAGGAAGAAGCTGCGTACACTTGCCGGCGAGAAGGGCGAGCTCGTGTCGAAGGCTTCCGATCCCGAGGCTGAGAGCGTTTATATGAATTACTATGAATACTCCGAGGCTGTCCCGAAGGTCGCAGACCACCGTGTGCTTGCCCTTGACAGAGGAGAGAAGGAGGGCTTCCTGAAGGTAGCTCTGACGCTTGATGAAACTGCCGCGACAGATGTTATCTTTGCCAAGTATATAAAGAGCAACAACGCCTGCGGAGAGCTTGTGAGAGCTGCCGCTGCGGACAGCTACAAGAGACTGATCTTCCCCTCGATCGAGCGCGAGATACGCTCGGAAATGTCAGCTCATGCTGCTGAGGAGGCTATCAAGGTATTTGCCTCTAATCTCCGTCAGCTCCTTCTCCAGCCTCCGATGAAGAACAGCGTTATCCTCGGACTTGACCCCGGATACGCCCACGGCTGCAAGACCGCTGTCATTGACGCTACAGGCAAGGTCCTCGACCACGCTATAATCTACCCGGTCAGGGAGACAGCTTCCGCTGCAAGGGTCGAGGAGGCAAAGCGCAAGGTCAAGCAGTTCATCACAAAGTACAATGTAAATGTCATATCAATAGGCAACGGCACAGCCTCCCGAGAGACCGAGAGCTTTGTTGCCGAGATACTCAAGGAGATCCCCGAAAATGTCAGCTATATGGTCGTAAGCGAAGCTGGTGCTTCCGTTTATTCAGCCTCAAAGCTTGCCGCGGAGGAATTCCCGGAGTATGATGTTTCTATCAGGGGAGCTATTTCTATCGCCCGCCGTTTGCAGGATCCGCTCGCTGAGCTCGTGAAGATCGACCCGAAGGCTATCGGTGTAGGTCAGTATCAGCATGATATGCCTCAGGCAAGAATGAGCGAGGCACTCTCCGGAGTCGTTGAGGACTGTGTCAATTCCGTCGGAGTTGACCTGAATACAGCCTCTTACTCCCTGCTTTCGTATATTTCAGGCATTAACGCCTCTGTTGCAAAGAACATCGTCGCCTACCGCGAGGAGAACGGCAGATTTACCGACCGCAAGGAACTGCTCAAGGTCGCAAAGCTCGGCAAAAAGGCTTTTGAACAGTGTGCTGGCTTCCTGAGAGTGCGCGACGGCAGGAATCCGCTCGACAATACAGCCGTTCACCCTGAGAGCTACGAGGCGGCTTCGTCCCTGCTCAGCGAGTGCGGGTTCACCCTTGCTGATATCTCAGGCGGAGGTGCTTCGGGAATATCCGAGAAGGCTGAGTCTCTCGGCATTGATAATATCAGCAAAAATCTGGGTATAGGTGTACCGACCCTTACAGACATCATCAGCGAGCTGAAAAAGCCCGGGCGTGACCTTCGTGACGAGCTTCCGCCTCCGCTCCTGAGAAGCGGCGATGTCATGGACATCAAGGACTTAAAGCCCGGTATGGAGCTTGTTGGTACGGTAAGAAATATCATAGATTTTGGAGTATTCGTTGACATCGGCGTCCATGAGGACGGACTTGTCCACATTTCGCAGATATGCAACAGGTATATCAAGCATCCTCTCGAGGCTGTCAAGGTCAACCAGGTTGTGAAGGTGCGTGTGCTCGATGTTGACCTCAAGCGGAATCGTATCTCCCTGACAATGCGCCTTAATGACGAGGAGGAGAAGAAGCAGGAAAAGCGTCCGCGTCCGCAGAAAAAGCGTGAGGACCGCAAGCCGAAGGGCTTTGATGCCTCTCAGCTCCGCAACAGCAGCTTCCGTATAAAGCAGAAATAAGAAGAAGCCGTACACGAAATGTGTACGGCTTCTTTAGTTATTAGAAAGTAGTAGGGGCGCACAATGCGCGCCCGTTTGCTCCCCTTTTAGAGGAACTCTTTTGATCCGTTCCGAAGGGACACCACAACTATTCAATTCTGCCGGCGGAATAGCGAGGGCGCCGTTCCCTGCAACTAACTCTATTTACTGAGATCTAAGCCCCGCTTTTATGCCTGAGAGGACGGTATCGCGGGCAGCTATAGCCTGTTCCTTAGTCATCGGCGGAGTGTCACCGAGCGGGTAGTCCAGCCCGAGCTGTGCATACTTCGGCTTTGCCATGTCGTGATAGGGAAGTATATCAAGCGCTTTTAGATTTGTGAGAGTTGCAAGATATTTTCCGAGACGAAAGAGTGAATCGTGATCGTCAGTCACTCCCGGAACCGCAACGTGCCTTATCCAGACTGGTATACCGAGGTCACGGATATGCTCCGCAAACGCCAGTATATTGCGGTTTGTGTGACCTGTGAGTCTTCTGTGGACTTCTTCGTCGATGTGCTTTATATCAAGCATGACAAGGTCGGTATATTTCAGCGCTTCATCTGTCTTCTCCGGGTGAGCCGGGTCAAAAACGCCCGCGGACGTATCGAGGCAGGTATGAACGCCCTTTGACTTTGCAAGTGCAAACAGCTCGGCGAGGAACTCCGGCTGTGCGAGAGGCTCACCTCCGGTCGCAGTGATACCGCCGCTTTTGAGAAATTCCTTGTATGAATCGTACTCGCGCATGAGCTCCTCAGCCGAAGCCTCTCTGCCGCCTTCAAACGCCCATGTATCGGGGTTATGGCAGTACAGGCACCTCATTGGGCAGCCCTGGAAGAATACCACGAAGCGCACTCCGGGACCGTCAACTGTGCCGAAGCTTTCGGTAGAATGTATGTGTCCCTTTATCATAGCTCAAGCCTCCCCGCAAATTCTGTCAGGAGCGCACGATCGTTGGGCAGCTTGCCGTCAATAACAAGCTCAAGTATCCTGTCAAGGGCAGCACCTATCTGCTTCCCCTTAAAGCCGAGAGCGAGCATATCATTTCCGTCAACTGCAAGCTGTGCGCGGCTGAGACATTCGCCCTCTGCGGCAAGTCTCCGGGCTTCGGCAGCGAATTTGTCAAAGTCCGCATTTTCCGCGGCAACGAATTCGTTTTTGCCGCAGTTATCGGCTTTCTTGAACTCCATCAGCAGGCAGAAGTTCTCCGTACCGAGCCTTGCAATTAGTCTGCGGAGCTGTTTTTCCGTATTGATCTTATCGCTGTGCAGGCGGATGAGCTCGCAGGTGAGCCTGATCGTATCATTGTCATAGTGCAGTCGCTTCATTATGGCCTCAGCCATTTCAGCGCTGAGGGGAGCGTGTCCCTTGAAATGTCCCTCGCCGTTTTCGTCCATAGTGAACATCGGCGGCTTGCCGATATCGTGGAAAAGCATCGCACGGCGCAGCAGCAGGCAGTCAGCCGGGGCAGCAGCGACAGTTCTTGCGATGTGTCCCCAGACGTCCCAGCGGTGGTAGCGGGAGTGCTGCTCAAAGCTGAAACAAGGCACAATTTCGGGAATTATCTGAGCAATGAGGCTCTTGTATCTCAGCAGCACTTCAAGGCAGAACTCTCCGCAGAGCAGCTTATCAAGCTCGTCCCTTACTCTTTCGCGCGATATTATGTCGAGCCTGCCGCGGAGCTTTTCCATAGCCGCAGCGGTCTCCGGGGCAATGCTGAAGCCAAGCTGTGAAGCGAATCTTGCCGTGCGAAGTATACGGAGTGCGTCCTCGGTGAATCTTTTTTCCGGGTCGCCGACGCAGCGTATGAGCCTGTTCCTGATATCGTCCGCGCCTCCGAACGGGTCGGTTATATTGCCGCGGACGTCCATAGCAACAGCGTTTATCGTAAGATCACGCCGGGCGAGGTCTTCCTCAATACTGTCGGAGAAGCGGACATTGTCCGGGCGGCGGGAGTCGGAATATGAGCCGTCGAATCGGAAGGTGGTTATCTCGTATGGAATGCCCCCGGAAATAACGGTGACAGTACCGTGCTTTATGCCGGTCGGGATGACCTTTTCGGAGCTGAATACCTCACAGGTCTGCTCCGGAGTTGAGGAAGAAGCGATGTCGATGTCGTGCAGCTGTCTTCCCATGAGCTTGTCCCGGACGCAGCCGCCGACGAAATAAGCTTTATATCCCGCATTTTCAAGTGCTGAGAGGATCTTTTCCCCGCCTGACAGCTCCTGCATCTGACCGCCTCCTTTTTCTTTATTAATGTCTGATTTTGCCTTATAGGGAAAAATCAGCTTGACACATTTATTAATGTCTGCTCAACAACTAAAAATTGGCTTTATACAGTTTTTAAAAGCCAATTTTTAGTTGTCAAAGTGCAAGAAAAAATAAATTTTCCGATATTTTTTCTTGCACTTTGTTTTGCCCGACAGGGCAAA
>ODAI011836600.1_pt1 | contig 15243 bp, 11 predicted proteins | sample 1539321 | NCBI WGS metagenome assembly ODAI01 (sample SAMN02144231, study PRJEB22623) | gut metagenome | biome: sheep rumen | host: Ovis aries | place: New Zealand
AAGAAGAGCGGCAGAGCTGCTGCTGAGGGCGTTGTTACAGCAGTTGTTGAGGGTAACGTTGGTGTTCTCCTCGAAGTAAACACTGAGACTGACTTCGCTGCTAACACAGATGATATCAGAAACTTCGTTGCAAACGTAGCAAAGACAATCATCGCTAAGAACCCTGCTGACGTAGAGGCTCTCAAGGCTGAGCAGATCGTTGGCGGTACAGGTACAGTAGGCGACGCTCTTACAGAGCTTGCTGGTATGAAGATCAGAGAGAATATCGTTATCCGTCGTTTCGTAAGACTTGAGGGTGCTCTTGCTTCTTACATCCACAACGGCGGCAGCATCGGTGTTCTCGTAAAGATGGATACAGATCTCGCAGCAGATCAGGTAGCTGCTATCGGTAAGGATGTAGCTATGCAGTCTGCAGCTCTTAATGCTCCTTATCTCAACCGTGAGCAGGTTCCTGCTGAAGTTATCGAGAAGGAGAAGGAGATCATGATGGCTCAGATGGCTGAGGATCCTAAGATGGCATCCAAGCCTGAGCAGGTTCGTGCTAAGATCGTTGAGGGTAAGGTTGGCAAGTACTACACAGAGAACTGCCTCCTTGAGCAGTCCTTCGTTAAGGACGACAAGCTCTCAGTTCAGGGCTACGTTGATGCAGAGGCTAAGAAGCTCGGCGGTTCTATCAAGGTAGTTGAAGTAGTTCGCTACGAGAGAGGCGAAGGCGTCGAGAAGAAGGAAGACAACTTCGCAGATGAGATCGCTAACATGATCAAGAAGTAATTTTAATTGAAAAAGCGCAGCTCCTTGAACGGACTGCGCTTTTTTTATTAAGAAGGGGTGGATAAAATGGTACAGGATAATCTTAAAAAAATAGTATTTATGATAGTTCTTATGGCAATGGGACTTGGACTTTCTGTTGCCGGATTCAGCGATGTGAAATGTCTTATCAGCGGTAAGACGATCGATGTTTCAGATTCACAGAAGAATGATTTCCGTGATCCTGCGCTTGCTGAGGGAGAAGTCTTTTTCATTCAGGGACCGTTTGCAACTTATGAGCAGACAAACACTACTTTCGGAATACCGACCGGAAAGACAAACACAAATTATTATCTTGTTCTCGATATGAAGAGAGAGGATATGATCGAGGCGCTGAAAGACGAAAATAAGGATCTGCTCTATGACAGATTCTACTTCATTTACGCAACAGCTGACAAGAAAAAGATCGAGGAAGCGGACAAGGCTGCAAAGGAATGCGTAAACTACTACAACAAGGCAGTGAGGACCGGTGACTTTTCCAATGTTCCGGATATACATTTTAAGATCGAGGGAAAGCTTATGAAACAGCCGAATGACTCTGATTACAAGAAGATCAGGGATGATTTTCTCGCAACCGGTGAAATGAAGGCTATGGATCTGGGCGATCTTATGGTTCGTGACGGAAAAATCGGCTTTGCAAATGTACTTGTATTCATTGGAGGCTTGCTTCTTGTTATTGTGCCGATAGTTATACTTATTGTACTATTTGTTAAAAAGAAGAAAGAGGAATCCGCATCAGAATTGTGGTAAAAATGTGACTACTGTCAAAAAATACAAATATGCGCCTTAAGATTTGTGAGAAATCACGATGCTTAGGGCGCATATTTCACATATATTTCACTTGCAGTAATTGGTTTTTTATGATATAATATTCTTTGAGTAGAATCTCATGATATTTTTTACGAGGTATTATTAATGAATAAGAATATTGAAAAACTTGCCGAGTCAGTCGGAAAGGTCATTGTCGGAAAAGATGATACAGTTATCAAGCTTATTGCCGCAATGCTTTGCGAAGGCCATGTCCTGCTTGAGGATGTTCCCGGAGTCGGCAAAACTCAGCTCATAACCGCACTGTCACGTTCTGTAGGCGGCAAATTCAACAGGATACAGCTTACTCCTGATGTTATGCCGTCAGATATTGCCGGATTCACGATGCTTGATTCCGGAAAAGGGGAATTTGTTTACCGTGACGGCGCAGTAATGTGTAATTTCCTGCTTGCTGATGAGATAAACCGTGCCTCGCCGAAGGTACAGTCAGCTCTGCTTGAAGCAATGGAGGAGAGACAGATAAGTCTTGACGGAGTAACTCACAAGCTGCCGAGGCCGTTTCTTGTTCTGGCAACACAGAATCCAGTAGAGACCTACGGAACATATCACCTGCCCGAGGCTCAGATGGACAGATTCTTCATGAAGCTTTCAATGGGATATCCTACTCCGGAAGAAGAACTCAGGATACTTGAAAGGACGGAGCTCCGTAATCCTATAGCAAATATAGAAGAGCCTGCTCTTGATATCGAGGAGATACTTGTCATGCAGGATGAGGTACGCAGGATAAGAGTTACCGATCAGGTCAAGGACTATATAGTCCGCCTTGTAACTCTGACAAGAGGCGACCGCAATACTGTCCTCGGAATAAGTCCGAGAGGAAGCATTGCGCTCTATAAGGCATCAAAGGCATTTGCCTATATCTACGGAAGAGAATATGCTACTCCGGATGATGTAAAGAATGTAGCAGTTTCGGTTCTTTCCCACAGGATAATATTATCTCCGCAGGGAAAAACAGCTTTCGGAACCAATGAAAAATATGTGGAGCATTTACTTGCGTCTAATAATGTTCCATCCATGAGCGGACAATGATAAGAAAGCTCGGTACATATATAAGTGTAGCTGCCATAGCTTTTCTGGTATACATCTTTGCTTTTTACATCGAAGGCCAGATGGGCGTTGTACTGATAACATTCCTTATCGTAGCACCTCTGATTTCAATAATCATTGCAGTAGCTGCGAGAAAAAGGGTGAATATCAGGATAGACAGTGATGCCTTTGTAAAGAAGGGCAGCGAACTTGAAGTCACGATGACTGTTGAAAAGCGAGGCCGTTTCCCATTTGCTATCATTGAGATAGCTCCCGAAGCATCGGAGGTCTTTGAGAAAAGCAGGGTCAACTATCATCTTTCTCTTCTCTTCGAGGACGAGAAGGAATTTACTTACCGTGTCCCGGCTAAAACAGGCGGAAATGGTGAGATATCCGTCGGACGTGTGAGCACATGCGGCTTTCTCGGATTTTTAAAGCTGAAGGTAAAGAGTGTTGCGATAGATCCTATATCTATAGGAGTTATCCCGGAAATCCCGGATATAAAGCCGTCATCACAGCTTTTCCGGCAGCTTGCCGATGTAGTCATGACCAACGATGAGGAAGAGGATAATGATTCTTCGATGTTGTATTCTGTAAATTCAGCTCCCGGTTATGAGCACAGAGAGTATGTTCAGGGAGACCCGCTGAAGAGAGTTAACTGGAAGCTTTCCTCAAAAAAGGATAAGCTTATGGTAAGGCTTGATGAAGCAGTATCCTCTGTACAGCCGATGCTGATCCTGGATCTTTACAGGAGTACAGATGCTGATCCGCAGAAGGCAGTTGTTGTTGAAGAGCAGCTCTTAAGGTCTGTATTCGGACTTCTCCGTTCGCTTGTGAAGCAGGGTATAGCCTGTAATTTTGCATACTGCGGCGGCGGAAACAGAGTTATAGTTGAGAGTGTAGATAATCCGGATTATGTTGATAATCTGCTGCTGAAGGTCCTTTCTGTAAAGGTTGTACCCGGATACAGAATAGATGTGAACAGCATCGGCAGCAATGTCTGCGCCTGCGTAGTCGCAACAACGGATCCTTCCGGAGCATTTTCTGCTGTAACAGAACGTTTCTCCGGAAACGGAGCTCTCGGTGTAATTGTTCCGTATATTACAGATACCTACAGAGGAGACGCAGATCTTTGGTATCTGGATGAAGATAATGATTTTAAACAGGTATAAAATATGCGAGAAACAGAAATTAAAGAGACAGGTCTGAAAAGATTTGCTTTAAAATATCTGTGTGATCCTGTGCTGATATATACCGTAATAGTAATGATGTCGATAATGTATCATTACCGTGATAAGCTTGCTTTTTTCTATGGAGCCATTTCGCTTGTTTTGGGATTTTTACTTTTCAGGCTGTTTGACTACATGAATAAGCACAAGCTGCTTGGAGGCATTGCTTACTGCTTTGTAGGAACGATGTTCTGGATAGCTGCAAGTATATGCATTGAGAAGGGCTCGGTGGACTATAATGTGCCGTTTGGAGTATGGTTCATCACGCCTCAGATCGCCCTGGACTACAATAAATGGTTCACGATGGCGGTGTATCTGCTTTTCATGATATTCATGGGCTCGGTCATATATTATTTCACAAGGATCCGCTACAGGATATTTATGAGTTTTCTGGTCTTTATAATACCGTTTGCAATATACGGTAAAGAAAATGAGACCATGCCAATACCCTTCGTCATTGTTCTTTCGATGATGTACATAGTGCTGATGGTTTATTTCCGGCAGCTGAAAAGCGACGAGAAGACTGTACTTGTGGCTAAGGGAGAAACGTGGCGGTCAGTTGGAATATTTACACTGGTGTTTGCAGTTATCGCATCACTTGTACCAAAACCAACTGTTGACACAGACCGTTCAGTGCTGGAATCTATGATCTCCGCTGAACGATTCACCGATAGACTGGTATCAATGCTGAGCGTATTCAGAGATACCAGCTCAGGAAGCCAGTATCGTGATGTAACGAATAACACTCCGCTTTATTATGCGAAGGCGAATGAAGATCTTCACCTGAAGACTTCCACGTTCACATCATATGATTACTCGTCCGATTTATGGAGTTCATCCGAAAGGGAAAGAAATCAGCTGATGTCCTACAGATGGCTGCCGGCTGAAGTTGAAACTCCCGGAGAGCTTACCGAGAATATCCTCAAAGCTGCCGAACTTGACAGCAGTTTCGCTGAGAAATACGGGCTCACAAAGTTTGTGGGCAGTAAGGTTTATATCCCGGAGGAGGAAGAGGTTAAGCTTTATTCGGTATATTCCGGAAAAACAAAGTATGCCCCTGTACCTGAGGGAATGACATCCATAATAGATAAGTCAACTGATGATCCTCTTGAATACATGGAGACCGGACTTATAAGGAGCTCGGGAGAATTCGACAGATTCTACAATATCACTTTCGGATATATGTCCGATGTGTTCTTTGCAGATCCTACAAATCTTGGTATCCTGAATGCCGTATCACAGGCAGATTATGTTGAACTGCTCCGTGATGCTTCGGATGTTCTTTTTTACACCGAGGGGGATTTTTCAATTGATTCCGACCTTGCACTGAGAGCAGATTCTCTTGATGAAGAGAGAAAAGAGTACCGTAATTTTGAGGATTATCTTGATTACGGTGACAGTGACAGGATCTATGATCTTGCAATGGAGATAACTGAGGGCCTTGATACAGACTATGAAAAGGCAAAAGCAATAGAGCTTTATTTCTACAATAATGATTTTGTATACGACACCAAGTATATGAAGAGTGTGGGAGAAAATGTAGAAAGCTTCCTTTTCAGGACTAAACGAGGAGTCTGCGTTGAGTACGCAACAGCTATGGTCCTGCTTGCAAGGGCAGCAGGAATACCTGCAAGATACTGTGAAGGCTTCAGTATGTCGGAGCCGTTTTCAGGCGCCGGAGAATTCCAGGATGTAGATTATGTTATCACACCTCAGCATGCTCACGCATACCCTGAGCTGTACATCAGAGGCTATGGATGGACATATTTTGAACCGACATTAGGAGATTCAGCGCCGGAAGAGACAAAGAGAACACTTGCACAGACTCTTATGACAGCCGGACTATTCCTGCTCGGATTACTTGTGCTGCTAATTGTATTTATACTGCTTTATCCCACACTGTCCCACCGTTTCTTCCTTGCAAGAAGCAGGAAAAAGAGTGCAAATGAGACAGTCAGGAAGATAATGCAGCGCATATGCAGGTTATACAATATCCGTGACGTATATACCTCTCATGAGGCCGCACAAAAGGTAATGGAGATCTCAGGAGCGGACATATATGAAGCAGCTCATCTTTTTGATGAGGCTGAATACGGCGGAGTTGTCCTGACAGAGACAGATAAACAGAAGGCTATAGCCGAATATATAAACGCATACAATGCGTACAGAGAAACAAAGAAAAAGAGACGCATAACGACCGCTGCAAACTGAACTGGAGGTAATTATGCATACTAAAATAAAAAATGATATTATCGGAGTTATTTTATCCCTGCTTCTTCTTTTAGGAGCAGCAGGGCAAGCTCTGAGACCAATAAGTACATTCAGCGCCGCTGAGGACTACCACACATGGAGTCAGCTTGACCCTCGCTGGGGAAGTGTCCCTATGGGCAATACAACTATTGCACGTTCAGGCTGTCTTATAACATCCCTGTCGATAATGGCGAGGGCCTCAGATTCACTCGACAGTGCAGCACTGAAAAATCTGGGTATATCCAGAGTTGAGGAATTCAATCCCGGAGTTCTTGCCAAAGCCTATACAAAGCTCAATGGCTTTTCAAGCGGCGGAGGCATTGCAAGCTGGGGAACCATAACCAAAATAATACCCTCAGTGACCTTTCTCAAGGATTCTTATCTGAAGAGCTCGGACAAGCATGGCATTGCTTCTGAGCTTAAGAAGATGATGGATGAAGGAACTCATGTTATTGTTAACGTTAACGGCCATCACTGGGTATATATTGAAGGTGTTGTGGGTGATGATATCTATATGATTGACCCTGCGAAGGGAGCAGGTCTTTTATATGCCAACTATACAATAGCAGGAAGAAATGAGTACTGGGCATTGAAGTGCAAGAATCCGCCTGCAAAGTTCAATGGTCCTGCTGCTCAGACTACAACAACCACCACAACAACGACAACTACGACCACCACTACTACAGTTACAACAACTACAGTAGCGACTACAACAATAGCTCTTTCAACTGAGCCTGTCAGGGTGCTTGAAGAGCCTGTTGAGTATTACTATGAGGGTGAGGGCGAATCTGTAGTTTACGGACAGCCTGCGGAAGGCGCTCTTGAAAGAACATCCATGCTTACCGGATATGTAGCAAAGATATCCGCTCTCAGCGGTGACTACGGTCTTATCGAAAACAGCGACGGAATGGTCGGCTGGGTAAAAATGGAAGGTCTCAAAGAGACAACAGATTCCGAGGAGAATACAAAGGGCGATATCAACGGTGACGATAAGCTGGACCTGTATGATATGAGCCTTCTTAGCGAATATATCCGCTGTATAAAAAATCTTCCTGAGGGAATATCAGTACTCAGTGAAAAAGAGCAGAAGGCAGCAGATATAAATTGCGACGGAAAAGTCGATGAGGGAGATCTTCTTGTCTACCTCATGCATTTATGCGGTTAAGGAGAATAGTAAATGGAATGGACAGAAGTAAATATCTATACTTCCACTGAGGCAATAGAGCTGCTGACGGCACGTCTCATGGATATAGGTATCAAGGGATTTGCTGTACAGGATGCAGAGGATTTCAATGAGTTCCTTGAAAACAAGAACGGTCAGTGGGATTACATTGATGAGGATCTTATGGGACTCTCACACTGCGAGACCTGTATAACAGTATATCTCCCGTCAAATGAGCAGGGTGTGGATATGCTTAGTTCTATACGCAGTATGCTTGCGGAGCTTAAGTCTGCTGACAAGGAAGGCAAATACGGCCGGCTTGAAGCAGAGCTTTCAAGTATCCGTGAGGAGGACTGGGCCAACAACTGGAAGCAGTATTTCAAGCCTCTTAAAGTAGGAGAAAAGCTTGTCATCAAGCCCTCATGGGAGGAATACAACGATGACGGAAAGCGTATCATACTTGAGATAGATCCTGCTTCAAGCTTTGGTACAGGACAGCATCATACTACAAGACTTTGCCTTGAACTTCTCGAGAAGAGCCTTGCAGAGGGCGACAAGCTTCTCGATATGGGCTGCGGAAGCGGCATTCTCTCCATTGGAGCGATGCTTCTTGGAGCAGGCAGAGCAGTTGCAGTTGATATAGAGCAGAACGCTGCTGAGACAGCACTGGAAAATGCAGTAAAGAATCACATATCACCTGATCTTTATAAGACCTATTTCGGAAATATTCTCACAGATGATAAGCTGGCATCCGAGATAGATGACAAGTATGACGTGATAACTGCAAATATAGTAGCAGATGTTCTTATAGCCATGAAGGATCACTTTGTGCGCTACATAAGAAAGGGCGGAACACTTATTGTTTCCGGAATAATCGAGGAGCGAATGGACGAGGTAGTCTCAGCCCTTGAGTCAGTCGGATTCAGTTCGCCTGAGGCAAATATAAAAGAAGGCTGGGCGGCAGTCCGCTTCACATATTAAGCAATGATACAAAATATTTTTAAGGAGAATGATGACAGTGGCATTTTTTAAGAAGAAGAACAAGCAGGCCGATGAGGTCGAGGAAGTAAAGACAGACGAAGAGCTCGCTAAGGAGGCAGAGGACGAAAAGAGACATGATGTCAAACTGATGCTGCTCGATAAACTTAACGAAAAGCTCAAAGGAACACTTTATGATGAGTGCATTATCATGCCTAAGGGGTTTACGATCGATGTTCAGGTCGGCAGAATGGAAGAGAAGGACGGAGTTAAGTTCATTCAGGTGATCTACATCATCAAGAATGATCTTTTCGATGAGCCTCTTATTGATCCTGTTGACTCACAGGGCATGACAATGGAAGAAGCAGTTGGCATGGCCAGCGAGATATTCTTCGGAGGAGTATGGCATCCGCTTAATCAGTCCATGACAAAGACAAATCCGCAGCACGTTTCTGTAGACTTCCTGAGACAGCACTATGACTTTGATATGTACTGCCAGTCTGTAGTAAGGATCGGAGTCAAGGAGAAGCAGCCTGTAAAGATACTTAATTACCTTATGGGTGAGCTTCCTAAGTATCTTGGTTCAAAGAAGTACTACTGGGTAAGAATATACCTTGCAAAGTTCAAGGAGAGACAGATGATGGAGGTCCGTGTAAACGGTTCCGTATGCCCTCAGCTTACAGATCTGCTCAAGCCCTATATTGAGACCTGGGAGGATTCCGATAATTTTGTATGTGAAAAGCAGTATGCGATATTTGTAAACCGTGCTGACGATGAGTGCCCTTTTGATAAGGAAACTGTTATGGATGCAGCTAAGAAGACTATCGATATGATGGTAAAGATCAGAAGCCGTGAGGACTATCTGGCAATGATCGATAAGCTTGAAGAGATCACAGGAGATCAGGGACTTGCATCTGAGATAAGAATATTCATCCCTGAGATAATGGCAAAGCTCACACTGGGCTACCGTGAGGGAGACAGCCTCTTCCTTCTTGAAGGAGAGGGAGACGATCAGTCACAGATCGAGTTCAAGAAGACACAGCTCAGAACATATTTCTATCTCCAGCAGGCAGTTCTTGAGTACCTGGGAACAAGACCTGACAAGGACGATGTAACTCGTATCGTAACAAACAGCGTAGCCTTCAGAGAGATGAAGAAGGTAACAGATCAGATGAAGGAGCAGGGCAAGGAGATCAAGCCTACAGACCTCTTTGTTCCCGGAACATCATATAAGATCGGTGCAGAGAATTACAGAGTATGGTAATAGCAGCCTCCAAAGTGAGGTGCAGCTTGTAAGGCACTGAATCTTTACGTTACAAGAATAAACAGCCGTTTTATGCGGCTGTTTTCTTATAATATTACAAAAAAAGATATCCCCTCAGCTTTGGAAGGCTGGGGGGATAACTGTTATAGTACTAATTAATTACAGTCGGCAATAACTGTTAAGGACGCAGATAGTCATTATATCTGTCGACTTGACCAAGATAAGTATCGCCATAGTACATCTTGAAAAGCTTACCATAATAGTACAGATCATTATTGAGCCAGTAATTATAGTCCTTACCTGAGATAACTATTTTCTGATAATTGCTTGCAGGAGTAGTACTATTATTTGGATTGTTTATGTCAATAGTAGCAGAAGACGGATCTGTGCTGCCAAAAATGCTGCCGTTGCCGGAACCAAGGTTGATCGGGCTGCCGGTATAAGGAAGGTCAACGTGATAAAGAGCTGTGCAGCCGTCAAAAGCGGAGTTACCGATAGTCTTAAGCTTCTTAGCAGGTGAGAGATCGAGAGTCTTGAGTGACTTGCAATTGTAGAAAGCAAATTCGTCAACGGTTTCGAGCTGAGGATTTGAACCTGAGAAAGCTAAAGAAGTGATAGTCCAGTTTTCAATAGCAAAGGAATGGATCCTCTTGATAGAATCCGGGATATGCAGTGTCTTGATCTTATAGTCAGCAGTGCAGGTTCTCCAGCCCTGTCCCTGGTAAGCTTCGTGACCTATCTCGGTTACATCATACCAGCGTCCATCGGACTGGCAGTAAACTCTTGAAGATACATAAAGATCGACTATCTCGGAGTCTACAGAACCTATCCATGAAACACCGCCGATGTCATTCTTTACATAATAGCTTCCGTCATAGTAAAGGAAGCCGCTTGAATGGCGCAGAGATCTCCAGCGGCAGGTAGGTCTTTCGTTAGGCATAACGATACGAAGATTATTTCTGCCGTAGCGGATCTCGTTATAGTCGGAAGTATCTACATGACCGTCACCATTGACATCATAGTAAGATAAAGGTGTGTGATCTGAATTTGAAGTACGTCCATTTTTCATAACAGTATCTGAGAAGATCATAGCATCGCCGCTGTCTAACTGACCGTTCTTGTTGAGGTCTCCGGCGATAACGGGACGATTATAGGATATACCATGATTTCTGAGGAAAGACTTTGTAACTGTAGTAACAGAGCTCTGGTCACCCTTGAATAAAGCTTTATTGACCATAGTTCCGCTTGCATTGGGTACCCAGACATCTTCGGCAATGATCCTGTCGTAATATGTGGTACGGTTCCAGCGTATCCTGCAATCCTCAAGTTCGCCGTTGCATTCGGCAAAGGTGATCTTATCTCCGGAGATACCGGTTATAAAGATGCTGTGGGGCTGCTTTGCAGTTCCTTGTTTGGTCTGAACAGTGAATTCAAGGCGTACATTATCTCCGACTTTAGGCTCATAGTTCTGGTCTATGCTGTTGTTGTAGAACTCTGTAGTGCCCCAGATATCCTTTGCGATAAGGTAAGCAAATCCGTAGCATTGGCCGCTTTTGTAGCCGGATACATAGGTTGTGTTGCAATAGGTCTGATTTTTAGCTTTTTCGTGAATGTGATCGCAGGGAGTGTAGGTGTAGGTTGCCTCAGTGTAAGAGCTTTTGCCTTTGTGGTTCCAGTATGAATAGTTAGGAAATTTGCTCATTTCAGCATTGACCCTTGACTGCCATTCTGAGAGAACAGTATTGTACATAACTTTTGTACTTGCTGCGGCAGCACATGGTTTTGTTGAAAGACTTGTGGCAGCTGCGCCGGCGACAATAGTTATCGACAGCATGGTGGATGTGATTTGTTTGAATAGTTTCATGTAGTTTTGCTCCTTTGTAGTATAGTATTTGCTACAATAAATTGCAACATAATGCTATTATACACTGTATTATCATCAATGTCAATAGAAATTTCGTATATTGTGTCCAAATTTGTTATCATAATAAAAGCAAAATATTTACAAATACTCTTTTGCTTTACTATTATTGTATAAAGTCCGAAGTATAAAATTCAGGTGGAGGCCTTATGTTCAAGGGACAACATCAGGTAGGTTGACAGTCTGGTATAAAACAAGTATAATAATAGAGAAATGAGGTGGATACAGTGAAACATAGACTCATATACAGATTAGCCAGCATAGCTGTTACAGCTATAGTAATGTTTTCACAGGTAAGATTAGAAGCCTTTGCGGATATAAATATCTCAGACATCCCAGCTGCAAAAGCGCCTGTTAAAGCGGAAGAGACCGAAGGTGAAGAGCTGAAATACAGTGAGATACCGGTATCATCTTTCAGAGTATCGGAGCTTTCGCCGGAAACTGACACAGACCTTGATTATACAGACTGGTGGTACAGCGAGTGGGATGACTGCCGGTATATATTTCTTCCAGCCACAGCAGACAGGGAGAAGCTGGTCATAACATATTCAGCTGATGAGGAATTAACTCTGAACGGAGTACCGGTTAAGTCAGGAGAGACAACTTCTCTTCTCAGTGAAGGGGACAGTTTTCAGATAACAACAGGTGATACAGACTGCGGAACACTAAAAGTCATGCAGTCTGATCTGGGCTGTATCTATCTTACAACATCACATGGAGGTTTAGATGCGCTGGATGGTTATCGAGGCATTACGGAGACAGGAACCATCCTCATGCTGAACGCTGACGGCGGAATAGAATACAGCGGAGAGCTTGAAAAGCTTACCGCCCACGGAAATTCCTCCTGGGATTACAGCCAAAAGAAGCCGTATAATTTCAAGCTTCCGAAAAAGGCTGACCTCTACGGCATGGGCAAGGCGAAGAAGTGGACTCTGATTGCGAATTATCTCGATCATTCGATGATGCGTAACAAGCTTACAGAGGAGATGTGCAAGGCGGCAGGAATGGATCATGTGATCGATTCAGTGTTTGTCGATCTCTATGCAGACGGCTCATACCGTGGAACATATCAGCTGTATGAGCGTGTACAGATACAGAAGAACCGTGTAAACATCCGTGATCTTGAAGAGGAAACAGAAGAGCTTAACGAGGAAGATCTTGACGATTACCCTCACAAGGTCAGCGGAGCCGACAGCACCGATGATTATATAGAAAACAGCTATAAATATTATGATATTCCCAATGATCCTGCCGATATAACAGGAGGATATCTATTGCAGTTCCAGCAATGGAACAGATACGGCTTCAAATGTGAAAGCGGATTTGTCACATCAAGGGGACAGGCTATAGGAATAGACGGCCCTGAATATGCTTCAAAGGCGCAGGTAGAGTACATTCGCAGCTTTGTACAGGATATGGAAGATGCGATCTATTCTGATACGGGATATAATGCAAAGGGAAAGCACTACAGCGAATATATAGATATGGATTCATTGGCATCGGCATTTCTTGTTCAGGAGATAAGTGAGAATATCGATGCGACATATTCCAGTTTTTATCTCTGGAAGGATTCTGATATTACCGGTGACGGCAAGATACATTTTGGCCCTGCATGGGATTTTGATCTGGGATATAATAACTTCCCGTCAATGCGTATGAACTCTGACGGCGACAAAGGATTTTCCTACAGACCGGATAATCTGTTCACTATATATTTTCCGATACATGGCTATGATGACGGGGGAATGACTTCATCATCCGGCAGCGGAAGGCCAACTGAGGGTATAAGCTGGATAGGAAAGCTTTACAGGCATGAAGACTTTGTAAGGCGAGTGGCAGCGGTCTATTATGAGCGCTTTGAACCGTTTCTCACATCCCTGACAGAGGGAGATTCTCCCTATCTTATGCAAATGGCAGAGAGTATTCTCCCGTCTGCTGAAATGAGCAATGCCCGCTGGCATACATATGGCGGAGGGAAATACTGTGTATTTGGTTCTTCAAGCGGCCCCACATATTTAGATTCTGTGGATATACTGCGCCAATACATAGTAAAGCGAAAAAACTGGCTCAGTGAGCTTTGGGAGCCGTATAAAGGCCTCAGGGGTGACGTAAATGGTGACGGAAAATTCAACATTTCGGATGCAGTGATACTTCAGAAGTGGCTGCTCTCAGTGCCCGGTACTGATCTTACAGACTGGAAGGCAGCTGATCTTTGTGAAGATGGAAGGCTTGATGGTTTTGATCTGTGTCTTATGAAAAATGAACTGCTGTACCGTTAAGGTACGGCAGTTTTTTGGCAGTTCATAAAAAAGAGTGCAAGGTTTTGAGATAATATGCGTCTTATATAGTGAGGGACCTCGAAAGGAGTGATATAATGGATGATAACTCGATCATTGAAATGTACTGGAACCGTGATAAACAGGCAATTCATGAGACTGACCAGAAATACGGCAGACTATGCTACAGGCTTGCTGACAATATCCTTAAGCTGAAGGAAGATGCAGAGGAATGTGTGAATGATACATTTATGAAGCTCTGGAATTCTATTCCCGATGATCGTCCTGCACATTTTTCCGCATATATCTGTCAGATAGTTAAAAGGCTTGCACTTTCAAAGCTCCGGTATAATAAGGCTGATAAAAGAGCAGCTGAGAACTGCGTACCATATGAGGAATTATCAGAAATAGTATCCGGGGGAGCAGATCCTGAGGAAGCAAGTATAATGTCAGAACTCAGCGAGTCGATAAGTGAATACCTCATGACTGAAAGTAAGCAGAACAGGATAATATTTGTAAGACGTTACTGGTACTATGATTCAGCGGAGACAATAGCTGAAGCTTTGAATATCTCGCCCGGTACAGTGTGGTCAGTTCTCAGCCGTATGAGAAAGAGGCTGAAAAAGCGTCTTAAGAAAGAAGGTTATGATATATGAAAGCAGAAATGTTGGATAAAGCAATAAATGGTATCAGACCGGAGCTTATAGAAGAAGCAGCACTGCAAAAACAGGAGAATAACTTATCATCAGCTGAAGATACTCAGAGACAAATCACAGCGGTATCAGGAGTAGATATATACCGTCGTCCTTTGCGCAATAAGATCTTTGCAGCTGCAGCAGCAATTGTACTTGTTGCAGGAGCAGGTACCGGAGGAGCACTTTTACTGAAAGGAATGAAAGATAAGTCTGAAAGTGCTGTCACAGTATCCGGATCTGATGAAGTAGTTATATCGGGAGCACCTTTTGGCGATATAACCGGCGGAAAGGTGAGATATCTGTCAACAGTATATGCTCCGTTTCTTCTTGACTCAGAGCAGGAAAGTACAGATGAACTTGCGGAAGCGTTCAATTCAGCTGTATGGGAGAAACTTGACAGTAATATAGAGTCATCATATGGCGGAAGAGACGTTGTTTATGTCAGCAGCGGAGATAAGAGATTCAGACTTGTATTCTACGGCGACAGGACTGTAGACTATGAGACAGAAAGCGGAATAGTGCGATACAGGGTATCGGAGAACACCGCAGAAATAGTCCGAAGCAAAGCTGAGCCTGATGATAAAGGATACATTAACTCTCATATGATCCCCTGCAAAACGGAGGATCTGACTATCGATGGTGTATGGAAGAATAACGAAGTCCTGCCTGATAAGCTGTTTGAAAAGCCGGGTGTTCCCGAGGAATTCAAGGATAAGGAGATCCGTGAGATCGATCCACAATATGGAATTATCTATGATCTTCAGGATATTGAAAAGGATGCAGCAGAAGCAGAAGATATCATTGTCG
>ODAI011346344.1_pt1 | contig 15242 bp, 11 predicted proteins | sample 1539321 | NCBI WGS metagenome assembly ODAI01 (sample SAMN02144231, study PRJEB22623) | gut metagenome | biome: sheep rumen | host: Ovis aries | place: New Zealand
CAAAGTCTTTCAAGGTACGCTGGAAAAAAGGCACCGGCAATGGTTACGAGATTCAGTACAGTACCAGCAAGACATTTAAAAAGAATGTAAAGACGGTCAGGATAACAAAAGTATCTAAGACTTCAAAGACAATCAAAAGGCTCAAAAAAGGTACACGTTATTATGTAAGAATACGTTCATATGTCAAATCTAATGGCAAAACATATGCATCTGTATGGAGCACAACAAAACCAGTTAAAGTCAAGTAGAAAAAGAGATAGTTTTGATGGAGGCGGGCTGCGTTATTGCTGCTCTCAATTTTATCCTATATAATGAAAATGCAACAGAATTGCAAAACTTTCAAAACTTGGTATTTAGTGAAAGGAAGGTGTTTTTAATATGACTAAGGAGCAGTTTGTGCGCAGGCATTTGATTGCTGTGATCCTGAGCTTTGCAATGATTCTGTCGGGGGTTTCTCTCCAGGCATTTGCTAAGGAGTCGCCTGAAGCTCTCAGTGGAACTCTTAAACTCGGAACAAAGCAATCGATCACTTTTGAGAATGAGAGCAGCAAGTTCTATAAGATAACAATCCCGAAGAAAGGACTGTACAGGATAGATTATTACAGTACTTATCATGACGATTATAATAAAGACTTTTGGGTTGGTCTGTACAAATCTCAGAGTGACGCAGAAGAAATGGAAAATCTTGTTGATTCCAATCTTTTTATCCGCAACAATGACAATCCAGACACAGATTACGAAATATATAGTCTGAGCGCTCGCACATATTATCTGCATGTACAGTCGTTCAGCTCAAAACGTCCGAATTTTGGCATCAAGGTGAAAGCTGCTACTGATGATGACCTGTACGATCTGGAGTCAGATGGGAGATATTATGCCGGCATGTATGATAACTACGTAGGTGTAGGCTATTACAATCCGGAAAAAGATAAAGGGTATGAAGGCAAAGTGACTTCTATTGTCTCAAGCAATAAAGCGGTAGTAAAGGTCAACAAAGGAACGGCCTATGATGAAAGAGGAAAGAAGTTTACACTTTTTACTCTGGATTACAAAAAGGCAGGAACTGCTAAGCTGACAATTAAATATACACGTCCTGGCGGAAAGAAAGCTACGCTGAAAAAGACTCTTGTAGTAAAGAAATATCCTAATATGATCAAGAGCCTCAAGGTAAATGGAAAGTCTGTCACAATTTCAAAGAACAAGTTCCGCTATTCTGTGAAATCTTATAAAAAGACTTCTGCCAAGATAAAACTAACAGCAAAGAGTGGATGGAAGGTAAAAGAGGTTACTGGTGACTATTACGGAAAAAGCTACAAGTACAGTGAGCTCAAAAAAAGTGTAGTCACGAAAGGAACAAGTATCAGTTTTCCTAAGAAATATGATCATGTTATCTTCTACATCTACATGGAGAACAAGAACGGAGATTCTGCAGTTTACGAAGTGGATATGTTCAGATAGAAACTGATCCGTCAACACAGAACTCTGCCAGCAGATTTCCTATGAGTCAGCAATTAAAGATCCGGAGACTATGCGGTCTCCGGATCTTTTACGGCTCTTTAGCTTTTACTCCTCATTTTTCTTAAACACTTCTCGCACCACGTACTGCGGATAGTTGCCCATGGTGAGGAACATTCGCCCTACATATTCGCCTACGACTCCGAGCGTTATCAGTATTATTCCGGAGAATATGATGATGGTCATCATTGTGGATGTCCAGCCTAGTATCTTGGTTTTGCTTATCAGCTTTCTTACAAGCAGCCAGATCAGACCGAGGACTCCGCACATTGTAGTGAATGCACCGAATTTCTGCGCAAACCGAAGCGGAACAACAGAGAAGCCTGCGATGTTGGACCACAGGCTCAGGAGTTTTTTGAGCGTATATCCTGACTGCCCATATGCTCTGTCAAAGTGCTGTATCGGTACACTCGCGATGCGCTCTGCTGATACAGTACGCAGAATAAGCCCCTGCATCTGAGTATAGTGGGCAGGGTATGTGATTATGCTGTCGCGTACATATTTCTTCATACAAACGAAGCTGGAGGTTTTCATATCCTTTGGCTTTCCAATCAGTATGCGTACGCTCATATGGGTGAACCACGAGCCGAAATTTCTGAATCCGGAGTGCTTCTTGTTGTCATAATACCCGTAGACGACATCATGGTCGTCATCGAGTCCTCCAAGCATGGTCTCAAGCTGTGAGCAATGAGTCTGTCCGTCGTCGTCCATAAAGATGATCACATCACCTGAAGCATAGTTGAGCCCACAGATCAGCGCGTTGTGCTGCCCCACGTTATGAGCAAGGGCTATTGCTGTAACGGTATCATGATCCTCAGACAAAGCCCGGAGCTCGCGTACTGTTGCTCCATCATCGGGAGAGTAATCATCAACGAGAATGAACTCAAAAGGGACATTTCCCAGACGTTCCATCTCGGCAGATGTATCTTCGACAACTTTTCTTATTGTGTGTGATGATTTATAGCACGGAATTACGATTGAGTATTTCATAGTCTTCTTTTTCTTTATATCCTGTTCGTCGTACGATATAATTTTATTATCTTTAAGCTCAGCAGGCAAGGAAAACACAATTATGGATTATTACGCAAAACATTCAGCACCAGATAATACGATAAGCTCTGTAACAGACAATAAAAAAGCATATAACTGGCTTATTTCGATTGCGGTAAATGCCGCTATACTGGCTGCAGTGCTGTATCTGACAGAAGTCGTTTACGAAACTAATGATGATTTTGCGATTGCCAGAGAGATCACAGCGGGATATCCGTATGTAGGATTTGTTAATGTATTTCTGTGCAAAGTGCTTATCATAATCCAGAATGCGCTTCCTCAGCAAAATATCTTTGTGCTGTCGCAGATGGTGCTTTCCTTTGTGTGCTTTACGGTTCTGCTAAAGATTTTTATTGACAGAAGAGAGTCATGGCTAGAGGTAATACCGGCGCTCTTCGTATGCGCCCTCTTTTCTTTCGATCACTACAGCAGTGTGCAGTTCACCAAAACATCGGCTCTTTTAATGACCGCAGGCCTTATATGGGCGGTCGATAACTATTGCCATGAGAGAAAGACTGTGACGTTTGTATCGGCGTTTCTGTTGTTTTACATAGGAGTTGCGTTCCGCGAGAAGGGAATGTTCCCGGCTATAGCTTATGCCGGGGCATTCATGCTCATCTGGTGGATAGTAAACCGTAAAGAGGTTTTCGTGAAAGGTGGCACCCTTCGCGAGCTGGGGCTTATCTGCCTGATTCTGGTGATACTTGTTGCGCCGCATGGGATAGACAAGCTTTCTGACCGTCTCAATGAAAGCACGCCGGAGCTTAAACTTGCCCGTGAATATCAGGCAGAGCGCAGGATGATCACCGATTACCCGGCGATGAAGTACTATGAGGAAAATAAAGATAAATATGACGCGGCAGGCCTGAGTGAAAATGACATTTTTGTAGTTGACCGCTGGATCTTTGACTATGACGGATCTGCATCTCTGGAGAACCTTAAGACTATCAACAGTATAAACGCGCCGTACAGGGTATCGACCATGACTCCTGTAAAGGCTTTAAAAAAAGCGGTCAAAAGTGCCCTGCTTTCGGTGAAAGATTTAAACTTTACCGGATTGCATGTGCTGATTGCGCTGCTTCTCTTTATATATGTTCTGCTGATGAACAAACCGGAAGGCGGGGTATACGCTCTCATGGCAGGAGCTGTCACGCTTCTGATATATGTAGCGATCTACTATATGCAGAGGCCGCAGTATAGAGCCCTTTATGTAGCCGATGCCGGTGCAGCGTTCTGGCTGCTGTATATTTCGGTTACAGCGCGCAGAAGATCTTCAGTAAGGATGAGAGCTGCAGCAGCTGTCGTTATAGCAGCCGCCGTTGTACTTATGGCGATTCCTGCAAGGCAAATCCTTGATGGCACATACAGTCACAATAAAGCTCAGCTCATACCTTCTGAGCAGATCGAATACTTTGCTGACAATGCTGATAAATTCTTTATTGGCCCAACCACATCAATGGGAATGTCCCCTGCATTTGCTGATCCGCTCGGAAGGGCGGAGTCACCTGCCAACATGGCGGACACAGGAGGCTGGGACACTATGTCACCTTACAGGCTGGAAGCGCTGGGCCGTTATGGCATACATAATCCGGTAAAAGACCTTATAGATAACCCGGATGTACTGTACGTTGGAGATGGGAAGAGAAAGATCCTTACAGAATACTTTAACAAATGGTATTGTAAAGAAGGAGAATCCGTGCAGTTTGAAAAGGTGGATGAGGTTGACGGAACCAATATATACAAGGTGGTAAAACACTGAAGCCATGAATTGTGTACGCAAAATTTGCGGTTTTGTGCGCTTTGATATTGACGAGCAGCAAAAAATACTGATATGATTAAATGCTTAATAATAAGCATTTAATAGCCAAAAGGAATGTGTTGAGCTAACATTTTTATAAATAAAAGAGGTAGTTATGAAGAAGAGAATTAGTACTATATTGCTTACAATAGCACTTATGGTTACGGCGATGCCTGCCTTTGCATTCGCAGATGAAACAGCAGAGGCTGCAGACAGCGTACCCGTTGTAAGCCTTGAGGATGTTACAGATGCAGCAAATGACGCAGTCTCAGAAGAAGCAGTAACGCTAAACTCCGAGGCTAAAGAGGTAAGTACTGATGCTGCTATGGATGTGCAGGAAGCTATTGAAATAAGCGATTTTGTATGTGAAGAAAAGTCCTATGATTATGTCACACTTACCTGGAAGATTTCCATGGGCGGATCTGCTTACAATGAAGCAGTACAGCTTCTGGTAGATGGCGATGCGGTATATGAAGTAAGCGGTAAAAAGGGAAGCTACACATGCACCGTAGACGGTCTGGATCCAAAGACTGAGTATGAGTTTACTGTAGTTGCCGGTGATGCAGAGAAAACAAAAACTGTTACTACAAAGGCGGATACTATTACAATTGCTGATATTACAGTATCGTCTAAGACTACAAAAACCGTTACACTCAAGTGGATTCTTAATAAGGGCGGCCAGTTATATAAAACCGATGATACAGACAATCTGACTGTCTATGCACGCAAGTCGGATGCCAAGTCGTTCAAGGCTAAGGATGTTGAAATCAAATACAGCAGCTCTACCGGAAAATATACGGCAAAGGTTACCGGCCTTGATGCCGCTACAGCATACACATTCAAAGTAAAAGAGGCTACAGATAATAAGTATAAGAAGATAGATGCAAAGACAAAGAAGGCTGTTGCGAATGTAAAAGACTTCAAAGCCCTGTCGTCTAAGGATTCTGTTATCCTCAAATGGAAGAAAGTTAAAAACGCTACCGGATATACCATCAAGTGGAAGAGCGGAAGCAAGAGCGGAAAGTTCAAAATCAAGAGCGGATCAACTAATACATACGTTCACAATCTGCCGGAATCGCTCAGATGCAAAAAGATAAAATATACTATCGTTGCAAACAGAACCGGTTACGGCTCATCCGGAGAGAAAACCAAAGCTACCGGTGAGGCTGTCAGAACTATGCACCTGTCAATGTACCTGAATCAGGATCGTGTTCTTACAAGTCATGATAAAGCACATGTAACTACTACCTTCAAGAAAGGAACTCAGCTGGATGCTTATGGCTATAACGGTGGTCGTTATGTTTTCGACTACAAGGGACACACTTATTTCGTAAAAAGATACAGCGTTTCCGGACAGAATTACTCGCAGCTCGATCTCGACCGTGAATATACAAAGGAAGAAGCTGAAAGCTATGTAAATAAGCTGGGAGTTGCAAGCAGCACAAAGAATCTTATCTGGGTAAACACATATACTCAGACGCTCTATGTATTCCAGGGCAGCAAAGGCAACTGGAAACAGATCAAAGGACCTTGGGAAGTCGGTACCGGTCAGGCTAAAACACCTACATCAACAGGACTTACCCGCGTCAGGAGCAAATCAAGAGGATGCTACGAGCCTTTCCCACAGACACCATACTGGTGTGTCTGCGCACAGTTCTCGATTCACGGAAAAGCCCCTTACTATCCTGCAATGGGCGCACCGGCATCACACGGCTGTGTAAGAAACTGGACTAAAAACGCTTACTGGATGTATTTGAATATTCCTGTCGGAACTTCGGTATACATTTTCTAGAGGTAATAAGGCATTAACTCCGGGCGTCTCACCAAAGGCGAGACGCCTTTTATTTGCCGGGAGCAAAATAAAAGATGAAGATTCTTAAATCGTTTTTTATCAACTCGAATAACATAACAAGAGACAGTTATCTGTGGAACGTCTTCTCTGCCACTGTCTTTGCCATACAGTCCGCCATCATTCTGATGGTGGTAACGCACACAAACAGTATGGAGGATGCCGGTATTTTTTCTATCGCATATGCGATTGGAAGCCTTGTCTACTACGTGGGTGAATACGGAGTCCGCAAGTATCAGGTAAGTGATATAAATGAGGAAATGTCGTTTACTGATTATCACTCTCACAGGCTGACTGCGTGCCTTGCCGGGCTTGTCATGACTGCGTTTTACGTTGTGAATGGTCTTGTGCGCCAGGGTTATACAGGATATAAAGCGTACATCGTATTCGCTATATGCTTCATTAAGGTTATAGAAGCGTATTCGGAGGTGTACTTCGGCAGATACCAGCAGGTAGGGCGTCTCGATGTTGCAGCAAAGACCAACTTCTACAGGATCATGCTCGGACTTACAGCCTGCCTTGTAACGCTGATTGTGACGCACGATATGGTCATATCCATGACAGTATGGGTAGTCGTATCTGTAATAGCCGTACTCACATCGAGCGTTCTGGTATACAAGGAGTTCGGAACGATTGAGCTCAGATTCGACTGGAAAAAAATAGTACGCATTTTCAAGGACTGCTTCCCTCTGTTTGCGGGATACTTCCTGCTGCTCTACGTAGGAAATGCTCCGAAGTACGCTATCGATGCGTGCATGAGCGATGTTGAGCAGGCGATGTATAATTTCATCTTTATGCCGGTATTTGCCATCGGCATGTTTGCAAACTTCATCTTTAATCCTATACTGGTAAAGATGGCTCACAAGTGGGATCGCGGCAAAATCAAGAGCTTCAGAACCATGGTGTTCAAGCAGATCCTCGTTATTGCAGGCATCACGCTGCTGGCTATAGCTGTGGCGCTCACCATTGGTCCGCCAATACTTGGCATGTTGTTCAATGCAGATCTCTCTGAGTATAAGATCGATCTTACGATTCTTATGGTAGGAGGGGGGATGCTGGCCCTTGTCAACTTCTTTGCGGTAGTAGTGACTGTAATGAGATATCAGCAGCATCTTACATGGGGATATGCGGTAATGGCAGCTGCAGCTCTCCTGCTGTCGAATCGTATTGTACAGGCATACGGCATCAGAGGTGCGACTCTGCTGTACACATTGCTGATGACTGCGCAAACCCTTATTTTCGCGGTGATCACTTTCTACTTTATAAAGAAAAAGGCTGATTCCCTGTAACAGTAAGCAACTCTCGCCTGAAAGGCAAATAAGTAATTATGAAAAAGCGAATTACATATTTTGATACATATCGTTTTATCGCGGCGATCATGATCTTTTTAAGTCATTACATCTCGTGCTTTAGCAAAGCAAGCTTCAGGTACTTTCACATGCTGCCGTATTCCATTATCCTGGAAGCGGTAAGAGGGTCTCTGGGCGTCCAGATGCTCTGCGTTATACTCGGGTATTTTGCGTACAAAAAGGGGAGGAGCAGCAAAGACTCCCTCATCTCCTTAAGCCTTAAACGATATTCGTACTTCGTAGTTATGGCCTTTGTCTACTATGGTATTGTTTCTGCTGTAGGTTGGCTGCATATAAAAGGCAGCTTTATCCATGGGGCAGCGGTTTTAGGCAAGGCGGCACTTTTGCTGAATGATGATTATAATGGGCTCTTCTGGACTCTGATTCCGATGCTGGTTGGCTCGATGCTCTGCTATATTCTCGGAAGAGCAAATATGCAGACGGGTGGGATAATAGTTGCGTGCTGTGCGATTCTAATTATGAAAGATCCGTGGGTGTTCAACTGCATTCTCGGATGCTTTGTTGCCGTATGGCAGGATGATAACCTTGTAAAAAAAATAATGAGTCGCTGGTATGTACAGCTGCTGGCCGTTGTAGTTACATTCAGTACTATCAGAACAGATCATGAGAGCAAACTCCTTTATGTACTTCAGGGTGTTTTCTGTCTTACTGTTCTGGTGGTTACAATGAATAACGGAAGGCTAGAAAGAATAATGGGAGCCCCGGTATGGACCAGATTCAACCGCAGTTATTTCAGCCTGTTTATATTCCACAGCGCCCTGTATCATAACCTCGGAAAGCAACTGATGTATATGGACGGAGCTATGCCATACAAGGTGAGGTTCTTTTTGGTTTTCCTGCTGATAACTCTGATAGCCGTTGTGCTGTCTAAACCTCTGGACATAGTTGTAGGTTTTATAACCAGACACATAAACAAGCTTATCGATAAAGCAGAAAAGCGCTGCATCAAAATTCTGACAACTGCTGAAGCAGCCTGAAGATAAGCTGCCAGACAGGATTCCGGAGAGATCCGAGCTTTATAAGAGAAAAACAAATGGCCACCTCAAAGAGGTGGCCACGATTGTCTTTCGCAAAATCGTTACGGATGAACCGTAAGTGTCGCCTGTATTATCTACTGCTTCTCGAGTACAGTGTGAAGCTCATCATCGCCCTCACCCTCGATCATTACAAGAGCACCTTCCTTGTCAAAAGCGAGATCGAAGCTGAACTGGTCGCTGGTCATATGAAGGTGATCGCCCTTGTCTTCCCATGTTCCGTTCAGCTTGTCATCGGTTATGTTTGCGCTCCAGGTGCCGTTTTTGTTAACTGTTATCTCGAGGTTTCCATACAGCTCAACAGCGTTGAAGGATTTGCCTTCCCACTTACCGACATACTTTGCAGGGTCGGTCTCGACTTTTTCTATAACTGCGCCTTCAACCTCTTCAGGATAAATCGTATCTTCACCCTCAGGCATTTCTGCCAGCTCATCTTCTGTGAGTTCTTCTACCTGGCTCTCGACATCACCCGATGCTGAATCATCACTGGATGATTTGCATGCAGCAAACGAGAATACCATGACAAACGCGAGTATTGCGATACAGAATTTTTTCATCATTACATCACTCCTTTTTAAGTATGCAGGGATTCGGACTCTGCTATGTTTGAAAAGCCCGTCCCACGCAAGTATAATATATTAGTGCAGGTTTGTAAAACAACCTAAAAAAGACTTAATAGAGGCTTTCATATAATATGAGTAAAAAAGAACCCCGACTGTTGCAGAATAAAAAAAGTTTTAATCTGACTCTGTACGGCACGGATTTTGCGTGGGCCGCAGCAATAACGGCCATTTTTGTTGTAACGATAGAGCTGTTTTACAGGATGATAGTAGATTACAACGGGAAGTACACGTCGGATGTCAGATATTACGTTGTTGAGACTCCGGTCAGCGGTGAGCAGCATGACAGGCTTATAACCATACTCTTTCAATGGTTCTATGATATAAACCATAACACGCTTGAGGCTAATCTTTACCTTGCTGCAGTAATAGCTGCATTGGTTATAGTTAATTTTGCTGCAATCAGGTACTTCATAAATGATGACGGGGCAGAGGCATCAGTCCCGAGATATGCCATTCAGCTGTTTTCTGTTTTAATGCTGTTTATTGGGCCGATGTACGTGCCTGTTGTGCATGAGTTTGTCTTCAGAAAATCCTTTGCATCATTTGCCTGGCATTCACCTACCCAGCAGTCTATGACGCTGTTTGCGGTGATAGCTGCGGTATGCTTCATGAAAATGTATTCCGGATATGAAAGCGGAAAAGTCAGTGCCTCATGGTGGGCGGCAACGGCGGTAACTACGCTGATAGCTACCGGTTTCAAGCCAAGCTATACCATCAGTCTGTGCCTGACGATCGTTGTCATGTTTATTGCAGACCTCATAAAGGGAGGCAGGGAAGGATTCGTTAAAAGGCTGGGACAGCTGTTTATAATGGGATGCGCGGCTGTTCCATCGGGACTGTACATGATATGGCTGCACACCAGAGAGTTTGAAGAAGGAACCCAGTTTGGTGAGGAGCATAAGGTAGTTCTGGACCTTGCGCATGTCATATACTATGAGCATCTCTGGGCAGCGGTAATCTTTGGCATAGCTTTCCCGATTGCTGTATTCTGCATTATGCATTCAAAATTCAGGGACTCAAAGTACAGATTCTCTTTGTACATCTTTGTGATGGGAGTGCTTCAGTGGGCCCTGTTTGATGAAACAGGCACGCGCGGCAATTTCGGAAACTTTACATGGGGCCGCCTGTTTGGCTGCTATTTCATAACACTGGCTGCGTCTGCGGCTGCGCTTGAGCTGTTTTATGATAAAAAAAGCAGCGACAGCGGATCTCACAGAAAGATCCGCATCGCTGTGGTAAGCGTTATATTATGCTGGTCGGTGCTTTCCCAGCTGTACTACTTCTGGCTGGTGCTGTCAGGGCGCGGCTATTATAACTAAAAGCTGCCACGCGCGGCTGGCTTCGCTGAAGCTGCCCGGCGCTTATTGCTTATTATCCGGATATTCGATTTTGTAGATATCCATATCTTCGTTTGAGAAGCAGATTGTGTAGTCTGCATTTGACAGATCACCGAAGTTATTGAAACGCTTTGAGACAATCACATAATCCACTCCGAGTGACCGCGCGAATTCGCCGCGGTCATTGTTGTCTTTATCAAACATCTGCATATTTTTCTCGAGCATCTCTCTTCTCAGCTCATTCTGATCTACAAACAGGCTGAATCCCGAGCCCTCAAGATACTGTCTGCGCTGGGAGTAGATAGCATAGGCGAAGTGCGTATTGTTGTTGCGCCGTGTGTAGTCATACTCTTTCATGGATACACTGTTGAATCTGTCTGAAGCGCAAAGGGCGTCTTTGTCAGTGTTGTCTCTCAGCCAGATCAGCCCTTCATATTCGGAGGCGGACAGGTTGCGGTATGTCTCAAGATGAATTCCTTTTGAGTTGTATAAACGAACGCTCGAAGCTGCTGTTCTGGTAGCATATAATGCCATGGTGCAAGCGAAAAAGCATAGTGATACAAAGAACACAGCCTTGACAAGAATGACAGGGATGGTTTTTTTGTCTTTGACATCTTCGAAAAACCAGAAAGCGATGGCAGGAACCAGAACACACGATGCAAAGCCGAAATATACCTGGCTGTGTCCGCTGAAGTTGAGCACCATTAGCGCGAGGAACCCTACAAGGCATGACGCATATACACTTACTCTGCTGAAGCTGAAATCCTTTTTACCTGGAATAACCAGTATAAGCTCACGGATGTATCCGACTGCGAAAGGCACAAGGAAAGCCGTGAAGAAGAAGACAGCGAAGACACATAGCAATACAAGCAGTGCGGTGCTTCGTGGCAGCCCAAGATGCATAACGGCATATTTGTAGAAAAACAGATCTGTAACTTCACCAAGATTGAGTACTGCGCCGCCGGAAGCATTTGAGTGCTCTCCCTCCAGCACAAACAGATAGATAAGGCTGAAAGATATGATGGACAGCAAGGTAGCTGATGCCATACCTTTATTTGCCTTCCTCATTATGAGCGCCAGAAGGAAAGTTCCTGTCATGCCTCCCACCATGACCACAGCAACCGGTCCTTTGATTCCCGTCATGATCATGATGAATACAGAAAGCAGAAATGCGGCGCTTCCGCTGCGTTTTAAACCGCCTTCTGACGGGGCATCCCACTCTTTGAGCAGAGGGAGAGCTGCAAGCATGCACGATACTCCAAGCCCGGCGTTGTCCATATTAGTCAGCAGATGGTAGCAAACATTAGAGCTGGCAAAGCGCTTGAGCATGAACATATTGGCGAGGAAGAATGCCAGGCAGTACAGTCCTGTGCGCTTTTTATCCGATGTCATCTCCCTAAAAAAGCTGAACAGGGACAGCGGGAAAACCGCTCCCATAAGATACGGAGTACAGCACATTATAAGGTTGTCGGATGTAAGCCCGAGAAGCCTTACAGGTATCGCAAGAAACATCTGCGTATAATAGTGATAGGTGATTATCCTTCCGTCTATCCACGGATTCTTAGGAGGGAAACCTTCAGCCAGAGCGTTAACTATACCCGCGTTGAAACCGTAATCCTGCATCATCAGCGAGAAGAGGCTGTGCTCAGGCGCTATATAGCGGAACTGGGTGGAACCCATTGAATATAATAGTGCAAGGAGTACAAAAACAAAGAAAGACGCAGGAGCAGAATCCACTGCATCTGCAAATTTTCTGAATGCCATGTGCGGATCATTCCTGAAAAGATTCACCAGCCACAGCACGGAGAGAAGCGGCGCAATGATGAAAATCAGGCGGTATGACCCGGTGAGAGCTGAAGCGTAATACAGAATTAAATTGAGAGCAAAGCCCGTGAAAAAGCTGCGTATCAGCTCTGTAGAAAAGTGAGGAGACTCAAGCTTCAGGTTTTTAAGGATAACATTGCCCGGAAGGAGTACTCCAAATATCAGGAAAAGAGCATATAACAGCAGAGTGCGTACATCTGCCTTAAAGAAAGCTATGGCGATAAATACTGCGATGCAGGCTGCCAGGATGCAGAGAATCTTGATTGTATTTTGAAAAAAATTGTTATTTCCTGTTAATCTGTCCATTATTCATTATCTCCGATTACAAATCAGCGATCGGCCAGAGCACTTTCGGCTCGTGCCTCGTTGTCTCGAAGCACACCGCGGCTTCATATCAGAGCTGCATTTGCTGCACTCATTGAAAACAACTGTATGTTTAAAGTATAATATATTGATTATTGTTTGTAAATTTTGGAGGAAAAAGCAAATGAAGATACTCGTCACCGGCGCAGCCGGATTTATCGGAAGCAACTTTGTATTCCATATGCTCGAAGCACACCCTGATTACGACATCGTGGGACTGGATGCGCTTACATACGCAGGCAATCTTGAGACACTCGCGCCGGCAATCGATGAGCCTCATTTCAAATTCGTCAAAGCGGATATAACAGATGCAGAAGCCATCAATGATCTTTTTGAGCAGGAGAAGTTCGACAAAGTCGTTAACTTTGCAGCGGAATCACATGTAGACAGGTCCATAGAGGATCCGGGACTGTTCCTCAGGACAAACATTCTGGGAACTCAGGTGCTGATGGATGCTTCGATAAAGAACGGAGTAAAAAGATTCCATCAGGTAGGTACAGATGAGGTCTATGGCGACCTCCCGCTGGACAGGCCAGACCTTTTCTTTGTTGAAACAATGCCCCTGACTGCATCGAGCCCTTACTCGGCATCCAAGGCGTCGGCTGACCTGCTCGTAATGGCATATCACAGAACATACGGACTGCCTGTCACCATCAGCAGATGCAGCAACAACTACGGACCTTATCAGTTCCCGGAGAAGCTGATTCCGCTGATGATTGCAAACGCACAGGCAGACAAGCCGCTTCCTGTATACGGTGAAGGTCTTAATGTAAGAGACTGGCTCTATGTTGAGGACCACTGCAGAGCTATCGATCTCATCCTCGAGAACGGAAGGGACGGAGAAGTCTACAACATAGGCGGACATAACGAGAAAGCAAACATCGAAGTCGTAAAGATCATCCTTAAACAGCTCGGCAAGCCGGAGAGCCTCATTACATATGTAACTGACCGCAAGGGTCACGACCAGCGCTACGCTATTGACCCTGCAAAGATCCACGCAGAGCTCGGATGGCTTCCTGAAACTAAGTTCGAGGACGGCATTCGCAAAACTATTCAATGGTACCTCGACAACGAGGACTGGTGGAAAAACATAATCAGCGGAGAATACCAGCAGTATTACGAGAAGATGTACGGAAACAGATAGATTAACGGCTGCTGCATGCAGCTGACCGCATCCGGAAGAAAGGGGTATGTATATGATAAACTTCAACGTTCCTCCTTACATTGGTAAAGAGCAGGAATACATCAGGCAGGCGATAGAGTCGCACAAAATCTGCGGCGACGGACAGTTCACTAAAAAGTGCAATAAATGGATCGAAGACAAAACCGGTGTAAGCAAGGCACTGCTTACGACAGCTGGCTCTACGGCGCTGGACATGGCGGCTATCCTTACAGAAGTCGGCCCAGGCGATGAGGTGATTCTGCCTTCGTATACGTTTGTATCCACAGCCAATTCGTTTGTTATGAGAGGAGCGTCGCTGGTATTTGTTGATATCAGACCGGATACACAGAACATCGATGAGAAGCTTATAGAGGACGCAATAACTGATAAGACAAAGGTTATCGTTCCTGTACACTACGCCGGTGTTGGATGCGAGATGGACACGATCATGGATATCGCTGCCAGACACGGACTTCTGGTAGTTGAGGATGCAGCACAGGGTGTCAATGCTACATATAAGGGCAGGGGACTTGGCAGCATAGGCGACTACGGCTGCTACAGCTTCCATGAGACCAAAAACTACAGCATGGGCGAAGGCGGCGCGCTTCTTATCAAGGATGAAGACAAGGTGGACCGTGCCGAGATCATCAGAGAGAAGGGCACTGACAGGAGCAAGTTCCTCAGAGGTGTAGTGGATAAATATACGTGGGTAGACATGGGATCATCCTATCTGCCGAGCGAGATGAACGCGGCATATCTGCTTGCCCAGCTCGAAGAGGCAGAAATGATTAACGACAACAGGCTGGCAAGCTGGAATGCTTATTATGAGCTGCTCAGCCCGCTCGCAGAAGATGGCCGCATTGAGCTTCCGGTGATCCCGGAAGAGTGCGGACACAACGCCCACATGTTCTACATCAAGACTGCGGATATCGAAGAGAGAACAGCACTGGCATCCTTCCTTAAGGAAAACGGCGTATATGCAGTGTTCCACTATGTGCCGCTCCACAGCGCGCCTGCAGGGTCAAGATTCGGCAGGTTCCATGGAGAGGATAAATACACGACTAATACATTTGAGCGTCTGCTCAGACTCCCTATGTACTACGGACTTAAGCCAGAGGAAGTCGAATACATAGCAGACAAAATCAAAGAGTTTTACTCGAAGTAGATTGATGTCGATTAAAGCGCAAGCGGCCGGAAATCCATATCCTTTCCGAACTCGAGCGGAATGCCGCCCTGGCGCAATACTTACGGGCTGCAATCAGAGTAGCTGCCTATAGCCTTAACAAAAGCTATCTAATAACGATGAGCGTCTGATAC
>ODAI012206943.1_pt1 | contig 15241 bp, 16 predicted proteins | sample 1539321 | NCBI WGS metagenome assembly ODAI01 (sample SAMN02144231, study PRJEB22623) | gut metagenome | biome: sheep rumen | host: Ovis aries | place: New Zealand
AACGAACTATGGCATCTTGAACACCAATAAGTTGGTTACTTTTGAATTTTATCATTTTCCGTTGTTGCATACAAGACTGCTGCAGATGAGAGATATCTTAATCTGCTCAAAATTTTTCCGCCAAAAAATTGTCAATTAAACAAAAAGCAGTACTTTTGCACCCGTCGTTACGAGTTAGCGGCATAAACCAAATAAAATAATTAAAATTTATGGCAACAAAAATCAGATTGCAACGTAAAGGCCGTAAAGGCTATGCTTTTTATAGCATCGTAATTGCAGACGTAAACGCACCACGTGATGGTCGGTTTATTGAGAAAATTGGTACTTATGATCCTAATCTTAACCCGTCAAAGGTTGATTTGAACTTTGATCGTGCTCTTTATTGGGTAGAATGCGGCGCACAGCCTACAGATACCGTACGCAACATTCTGTCTCATGAAGGTGTATACTTGATGAAACATCTCCGCGGTGGTGTTAAGAAAGGCGCTTTCGATGAAGCTGCTGCTCAAACAAAGTTTGATGCATGGAAGAAGGCGAAAGTTGAAAAGACAGACAAGTTTGTGGCTTCTTTGAATGAAGCAAAGAAAGCTGCAAAGGCAGCTCGTCTGGAGGCTGAGAAGAAAGTGAACGCAGAGATTGCTAAAAAGGTCGCAGAAAAGAAAGCTGCTGCTGAAGCTGCTAAGGCTGAGGCTTTGAAGCAAGCTGCAGAAGAGGCTGCTGCAGAAGCTGCTGCACAAAATGCTCCAATTGATGCACCAGAGGCTCCCGAGGCAGAAGCACCCGTAGAGGAAACACCTGCTGAAGCATAAGATTCGAAAACTCTGTTTTAATGAATTTAATTTTGGCAGTGGCATAGGCCACTGCCTTTTTTGTTGGTGAAAAATACGATATATCCATTAATGAATTGTTTTTAATCGCTACCTTTGTATCATTAATATGCTGATTTATGCCAGATGATACGTTTTATATGAACAAAGCTCTTGAGGAGGCTAAAAGAGCTTATGCAGAGGGTGAAATTCCTGTAGGTGCCGTGATTGTGTGCGAGGACCGCATCTTGGCTCGTGCCCACAATATGACGGAGAAACTGATTGATGTGACCGCTCATGCGGAAATGCAGGCAATAACAGCTGCTGCCAATGGCTTAGGTGGAAAATATCTTGATGAATGCACATTGTATGTCACCTTGGAGCCTTGTCCTATGTGTGCAGGTGCAATTGGCTGGGCGCACATTGGCAGGTTGGTATATGGAGCATCGGACCCCAAGCACGGATATACAGAGTTTGCCCCTCAGGTTTTGCACCCTAAAACGGAAGTCGTATCCGGCGTATTACAAGAAGAAGCAACTGATTTGCTGAAACGTTTTTTTAAAGAAAGAAGAAAGTAAAGGAATTATCATACTATGGCAGAACACAATATTCTTGGAAAGCAGGGTGAGGAGGCTGCAGCCCGCTATCTTGTCATGCACGGCTACAATATTAAAGAAAGAGACTGGCAATATGACCATAAGGATATTGATGTAATCGCAGAGAAAAAAGGCATATTGGTCTTTGTTGAAGTCAAGACACGAAGTTCAGAGGATTTCGGCTCACCTGAAGACAGTGTCGATGATGAGAAAATACGCAATGTCCTGCAAGCTGCCAATGTATATGTGAATTTGAAAAAAATAGACATGGCTGTTCGCTTTGACATAATATCTGTCATTAAAGAAGGCCGATTCTATAGGATAAAGCACTACCCCAATGCATTTGGTGCATCAGACTGGAGACCAAAGATTGCTCATTAAGATGTATGGATTGTTTTCAGAGTTACAGGATAAAACATTTTGACACGCTTGATTCTACTAATGCGGAAGCTCATAGAATGGTTGCTTCTGGCGTGGATGGTAACGGTTTGCTTCTGTGGGCCGATTATCAGCAAGCCGGACGTGGACAGACGGGCAATCATTGGGAGAGTGATGCAGGAAAGAATCTATTGCTTACACTATGTGTCCGGCCGACTTTCCTTCAATCAAAAAATCAGTTTCTACTTTCTGAGGTTGTAAGTCTGGCGGCATGTACAACTCTTAATGATCAGGTCGGAGGTTTTGTGGTAAAATGGCCGAATGACATATATTATGACGTGAAGAAAGTCTGTGGCATATTAATAGAATTAACATTGACATCTGCGTATGTAGCCCAAAGTTTCATTGGTATAGGCATCAATGTCAATCAGGATTTATTCAACAGTGATGCGCCCAATCCTGTCAGTCTCAAGCAGATTACGGGAAAAACGTTTGACAGGGAGGAGCTGTTACATTTGTTCTTGCATTACTTCGACTATTATTACAACAAACTTGAACGTTGCCAATATCAACATATTCGGCAAGAATATAAAGAAATGTTATTCCGTCGAGATGGCATGCATCCCTACCGCGATGCTAACGGCTTATTCTTGGCCCAGATTGTTGATGTTCTGCAAGATGGTCATTTGATTTTGCGGGATGAGGAAAATCGTGAGAGGAGGTATATGTTTAAGGAAGTTGAATGCGTGCTCTAAAAAAACAGATACTATGCGATGTGGTTTACTTTCAAAAGAAATTTTTCGTATAGCATTGCCGGCTATTGTTTCCAATGTCACTGTTCCGTTATTGGGAATGGTGGATGTTGCTATCGTAGGCCACATGGGTGCATCGTATATTGGAGCGATAGCTGTTGGCGGTCTGGTGCTCAATATTATATATTGGATATTCGGTTTTCTCCGCGCCGGTACAAGTGGACTGACAGCACAGGCACTGGGAGAGAACAACAGCGAGAAGGTTAAAGCGTATTTTGTCAGATCAGCATTATTTGCAGGAGCAATTTCTGTGTTTTTGTTACTCTTGCATGTTCCTCTCGGCAAACTGGTGTTCTCATTGGTAGGCACGTCATCCGAAATAGACAGCCTGACGATGACTTATTTTAGGATATGTATCTGGGGCGCTCCGGCAGTCATGTTGACTACAGCGTTGACAGGCTGGTTTATAGGCATGCAAAATACACGCATCCCAATGCTTGTCGCCATAGTACAAAACTTGGTGAACATACCGGTCAGTTTGTTTCTTGTTTATTGTCTTGGCTTAAAAATTGACGGCGTCGCTTTCGGTACGGTTATAGCGCAATATGTGGGATTGTTTATTGCCTTGATGTTGCGCTATAAATTATTTCGTTCCTATTGCGGTTTTCCTCATGGTATTTCCGTGATAGAGTGGAAGGAGATGAGGCGTTTCGCGAATGTCAATAAAGATATATTCTTGCGCACTATCTGCCTGATAGCGGTTACTGTCTTCTTTACATCCGTCAGTGCGCGTCAGGGGGAATTGGTTCTTGCCGCAAATACACTGTTGTTGCAATTATTCTATTTCTTTTCCTATGTTATGGACGGCTTCGCAAACTCCGGCGAAGCTATCTCAGGCCGTATGTATGGTGCGGGACATAGCGCAGAACTGTTTCTTTTGTCAAAAACGTTATTTGTCTGGGGAATGGCTGTAATGTTGTGTTTTACCTTAGTTTATCTCATCGCAGGTATACCTTTTTTAAGCCTTCTTACGAACAAAGGTAAAGTCTTAAATGTTGCTGCTGACTATTATATCTGGGTAGTTTTCGTGCCTTTTGCCGGCTTTGCGGCTTTCCTGTGGGATGGTATCTTTATTGGGCTGACTATGACTGCTGAAATGCTTCTTTCTGCGGTCATAGCAACGATTATATTTTTTGCCGGATGGTATCTTCTCGGTGGCGTTTGGCATAATCATGCGCTGTGGTTTTCTTTCCTGATGTATCTCTTATTCCGTGGACTAACGCAGACATTCCTATTTAAAAAACGCAAGAATATTTTGATGGAATGAAAATATTTTTGTACTTTTGCACCGCTTTTGCGTAATCGCTGGCAGGATGTAGAGTTCCCTGTTTATGTTGCGCGTATTATTAATTTAATTGATTCAATTAAAAATGGCTGATTTAATCAAAATTGCTGAAGAAGCATTTCAGGCTGAAAAGAAAGAATATCCTGCTTTCAAGTCTGGTGACACAATCACTGTAGCTTACAAAATTATTGAAGGCAACAAGGAGCGTATCCAGTTGTATCGTGGTGTCGTTATCAAGATTTCCGGTCATGGTGATTCTAAGCGTTTCACCGTTCGCAAAATGTCTGGTACAGTAGGTGTTGAGCGTATCTTCCCGATGGGTTCTCCTAACATTGACAGTATTACATTGGAGAAGACAGGTAAGGTGCGTCGTGCTAAATTGTATTATTTGCGCAAGCTTACTGGTAAGAAAGCTCGTATTAAGGAGAAGAAATTTGTTGCTAAGACAGAAGATTAAGTCTGTCATCAGACAAATATCGGGCAACGGGATGAAAAGTATTACTTTTCATCCCGTTGCTTTTTTGTATGAAATGTTTTTCTCAATTGTGAACGTATGTCCCTATGGGTTCACCTGCAAGAACTTTCTTCAGATTGCCGTAAACATCCATATTGAATACATATATCGGCAGATTGTTTTCCTTGCACATGGTAGTGGCTGTCAGGTCCATAACTTTCAGGCCACGTGTGTATATCTCATCATAAGTAATGTCGTCAAACTTCGTGGCAGTCTTATCTTTTTCAGGGTCGGCTGTATAGATACCGTTGACGCGGGTACCTTTGAGCATGATGTCGGCCTCTATTTCAATGCCTCGGAGTGATGAGCCTGTGTCGGTTGTGAAATACGGACTTCCTGTTCCGCAACTGAAGATGACGACTTCACCCTTTTCAAGGTATTCTATAGCCTTCCATTTGTTGTAAAACTCTCCAATGGGTTCCATGCGTATAGCTGTCAGGACGTGTGATTTAACGCCTACGGCACCGAGCGCACTGCTGAGGGCCAGACTATTGATGACTGTGGCACACATGCCCATTTGGTCTCCTTTGACACGGTCAAAACCTTTGCCGGCTCCGCTGAGTCCGCGGAAGATATTGCCTCCGCCGATGACAATTGCTATTTGCACACCACTGTCATTGGCTTCCTTAATCTGAGTCGCATAGTCATTTAGACGTTTCACGTCAATGCCGTATCCTTGTTCCCCCATCAGGCTCTCGCCACTAAGTTTGAGGAGTATTCTCTTAAATTTAGCCATATTGTTGTGATTTGTTATTTTGTGTTTTTGTCATCATTGATTTCCTCAAAATCAACATACTCTCCTTTGCCACCCAGAATATCCTCTTTAGTTGAACCGGAAGATTTATTTGTCCGCTTGGTAGCGGTGTCGGCCTGAGAGTTTGGTGCGGAGTACTTGGAAAACAGACGGGTTAGTTCCTTTCTGCTTTTATATAGTAAATATATAATGTACAGTATAATAAGAAGTGTGATTGTTCCCATATGAACCAGTTATTTTTTATTGTTGGTGACAAGAGATAGGATGATGTACCATACAATTGTTAGCCATACTCCGGCAAGGCTCTTTTCTGCGACAAGGAACAGGGTGATGAGTATTATGCTGGAAATGATGAACAGAAATCTGACCTTGTTTTGTTTGAAAGAGAAATTCTTGAATTTCAATGCGAACATCGGGACTTCAGCAATCAGCATCCAGCAGGAGAGGAAGATGAGAAGAAGAATGATGTTGACATTGAGAGAGACGTTTGCCAACAGGTCTTTCATGCTGATGATGAAGGCGCCCCAGAAGAGGGCATTGGCTGGTGTGGGCAAACCAATGAAAGATGTCGTCTGCCGTTCGTCCAGGTTGAACTTTGCCAATCTTATGGCGGAAAATGCGGCTATCAGGAAGGCGACATAAGCTAATATGTGAATGTCTGGAGAGCATATTTCGCTCATGTATGCGAATACTATCGCAGACGGAGCGAGCCCGAAGGTGATGTTGTCGGCAAGCGAGTCTAGTTCCTTTCCAATGGGAGAGGGTACGTGGAGAAGTCTGGCGGAAAAACCGTCAAAGAAATCAAATACCGTACCGACAATGATAAATGTCAGCGCTGTAGTATAATCACCTGCGAAGGCTGTCATTGTCGCTAATGCTCCCGATATGAGATTGCAGCAGGTGATGGAATTAGGAATATTTCTGACTATGATATTAGCCATTGCGTTCAGGTAGTTTAGCAATAATGGTCATGTCACCGGTAGTCTTCTGTCCTTGCTTGACTAACAATTCAGAGTCTAAGGGGAGATACATATCAACGCGCGAACCGAATTTTATAAATCCAAGATGTTCGTCAATGTAACATTCGTCACCCTCATGCGCATAGCTCACGATACGCCGCGCCATGGCTCCGGCAATTTGCCGGACAAGAATGTCGTCACCTTGAGGTGTCTCTATGATAACCGTTGACCGCTCATTTTCCATGCTGGCTTTGGGTAGCCATGCCTGATGAAAATTGCCGTCCTCGTGCTTGACCATCTTGATAATGCCGTCAACAGGAAACCAATTGGCGTGGACGTTCCATAAAGACATAAAGATGGAGACCATGATGCGTTTGTCATGAAAATATTCATTCTCCATGGTCTCTTCAAGTACGACTATTGTTCCGTCGGCGGGTGCGATAACCAGTCTTTCCGTGTCACCGTTGAAGAAACGGATGGGGCAGCGGAAGAAGTTAAAGAGGATGATGTAAATGGTAGATGTAATGGCTAATGCCAGATAAAACGGTATAGTGAGTTTGCACAATGAGTAGACTAACGTGTTGACCAATACATAGATAATACCACACAAGATGAGGGTGTGCGTACCTTCATGATGTAATCTGATCTTGTTGAATTTCTTGAAGCGTCCGATAGTAGTTTTGTTTTAGGGATGTACCTTTTTCAGACGGTTGCATCCAAAGTTGTTATTGACATTACAAAGATAGTTTTTTTAGTTTAATGCAAATATTCAAGATGCAAGTTTTTTTATAAAAGTTTCGGAAGTTTGTGCTTTTTTGTACTTTTGTGTAAACAATTATGTATATGAATACTAAAATCAAAGTGCTGATATTATTCCTTTGTCTCATAGCGCCGGTGTCTTATGTTGTTCCCAAAACTGTCGTCCATCCGTGGAAGAATAAGAAAGTTGCGTTTTTCGGTGACTCAATTACCGATCCGAATATAAAGACAAAGGGCACCGACTCCAAAGGCAGAACTAATATGCATTACTGGGATTATCTCCACGAGTGGCTGGGCATAACCCCCTATGTCTATGCCATCAGCGGCAGGCAGTGGAATGACATTCCCCGGCAGACAGATAGGTTGAATAAGGAGCATGGCGGCGATGTAGATGCCATTACAATTTTTATGGGAACCAATGATTTTATTACAGATATTCCATTGGGTGATTGGTTCACCGTAAAGGAGGACTCTGTAGTCGTTGCCCTGAGCCGACCGAAGGCTAAGGTGGCGCGTATGCATCGCGAGCTGAATATGGACAACAAGACCCTGAGAGGGCGCATAAATATTGCAATGGATAAATTGAAGAGTGTTTATCCCGATAAGCAGATTGTCATCTTGACACCCATACACCGTGCTTTCGCCACATTTAGTGAAAAAAATATCCAACCCGACGAAACTTATGCCAACAGGCTCGGTCTCTATGTGGAGGATTATGTGAAGGCTATCCGTGAGACTGCCGATGTGTGGTCGGTTCCAGTGATTGATTTGTATTCCTTGAGCGGTCTTTATCCTATGAAACAAGAGCATTACCGGTATTTCAACAAACCGGACACAGACCGTCTGCACCCTAATACACCCGGGCATGAACGTATAGCAAAGACGCTTTACTATCAGTTTCTGACGCTTCCCTGTGAATTGAAATAGAAAAAAATATCAGAAATATTTGGTGGAACCCGTTAAAAGTGTTAATTTTGCACCGCTTTTGTAACCAAAAGTACGGAAATGGTGCCCGTAGTTCAGTTGGTTAGAGCGTCAGATTGTGGTTCTGAATGTCGTGGGTTCGAGTCCCACCGGGCACCCTTCAATGATTAATCCTTGTGAGTTATAAACTCGCAGGGATTAATCTTTATTTGCATTGACGGCTGTTTTATTTGCTTCTTCCAACTGCGGGCAGCAAGGCATAGGGCTCTTGCGCGTGGGTTACGTATTATATTGATATGGAATGCCGCGTGTTTTTTTTCATTCCAAGTAATGGAACTTACATTCTGGCCAATGGAATATATGTTCCGTTCTTTGGAATGTAAGTTCCATCCCATGGAATGGAACTTACATCGCGGAGAAAAATAAGTGTTTCGCCTTTGAACTTTTGCACTTGTTTTCGTGTGATAAAAAAATAAAGCCCTGAAAGGCCTCATGGCCTTCAGGACTTTATTGCACATGGATGTGCGTTGTGATATAAACTTATTTAACAAACACTTTTGTTGTCTGTCCATTGGCAGTCACAATATAAACTCCGCTTTGAGGCAGGTTTATGGTGTTGTGACCTGCGGAGAGATTTCTGCTTAACACCTTTCCGTCTACGCCTACGATTTGTGCGACGCCAGAGGTTGTCGCCTCGATACAGATGGCACCGTCCTTAACATATACGCTGGCTTTTTCTCCTGCCTTGAATGCTTTGTCAGCGCCGGTCAAGATGGTTTCATTGTGTCCCATGATGGTAGCATCCCAAACCATCGGGCGGTGGATAGTTTCCTTATAGACGTTGCCGAAGGGGTCAGTGACCTTGATATCCACGTCAGCGTCAGGCGTTGCACATTGGATTTTGAAAATATGTGTAGTCAGTCCGCAACGTGAATCTCTGCTGATGGTCTTGTTCTTCTTGTATTGAGGATAATCGTAGCACATATAGTGTACAGGGTCTTCGTATGAGCCGCGCACAGCCGGCAGTTTCTTGCCGTTCTCGGTCACCTCAATCTTCCAGTCAATGTCATAGTTGTAGACATTCAGCAACAGGCAGTTGTCCTCAATGGTAGAATAGTCCTTACGTGTGGCACTCCAGTCGGCAGATCCGTTCTTGCAGTATTCGGTGATACCTGCGATAATCGGATCGGTCTTGTATGCCTCTTTCACAGGGTTCATGTCCACAGCGTGGAACTGAGAGTTGTTGTCTGCTTCCAGTGAATGGTATTGCCATGAGATGTCTGTGCCTTTGACGGTGAAGAGTTCATATCCGCCAGGAGCACCGTCGCGGGTGTTGTGACGACCGGACAGAGGCTCAGAGGCCCACCAGATGGCACAAACGGCTGCGACGTTGTTCTCATGGATGTTCGGGTATGCGGTAGGATGCACATGGTAGTTGTAGTGTGTGTGTCCTGTTACGATATGTACGGTCTTGAAGTCTTTGACGATTTCACTTAATGCTACCGTACAGTTGTTGCCGCCATTGGTCAGGTTGTTTGTAGCCTGGAATGTGCTTTGGCTGATACCATATACGGGGATATGTGCTCCGATGATGATAGGTGTATTCTTGTCCACATACTGCAGGTCTTTCTTCAGCCACTCCAGCTGATAGTCATCGACGTAGTTATAGTAGTCTTGTTCACCTGTAGCGTAGGAGTAAGTCTTGCCGGGTGTATGGGTGTTGAGGAAATATGTGTCGTCAAGTACGACATAATGCACCTTACCCAAGTTGTAAGAGTAGTAATTCGGTCCGAATGTGGTCCTGTATTTGGCAGATGCGTCAAAGTCTGAGTTCAGTCCGTCATCCACTTTACTGTCGTGGTCATGATTACCCATTACAGGGAACAGCTTGAACGGATATCCGTCAGTCTCCATCAAGCTGTAGAATGTAGACGGATAGAAATCATATCTGTACCAGTGATAGTTACAGGTAAGGTCACCCAATATGGTAGAGTATATCGGTGTGGCTCCGGCATTTTCAGCTTCTTTCTGTACTGCAGAGATGAAGTATTTGTAGAATTGTGTCTTGGATGCCTCCGTGGAGATGTGTGTATCCGCTCCGACCAGCATATAGTGATTGTCAGTATTCTTAACTCTCAGTTTGAAGTTGTGTTCCTCGGTCTTACCCTTGCTATATTTGAGAGGCTGCCAGAATGGTGTGAAAATCTTCTCTCCGGCAGTGGTCTTGTAGTTTTCGTATATCTCGTAACCGGAAGGCAGGGTGATGAATACGTAGCCATTCTTCTTCTCGGAGTAGAAAGCGTATTTTCCGTCTTCATCTGTTGTCGTGACAACAAATCCGTCGCTGACAACAACGTCTTTGACACCTACTCCGCTGCATGTCACCTTACCGGTAATGTTGGTTGAAAGTTGGGTGTAAGTTGTGGAAGCTGCGGTTCCTTCAATTTTGAGGGTTCTCGTACCGGTGCCGCTTGTCGGGAGGTATGCGCCCGTAGCTTTTACGTTAGCGACTTCCGCTGTCAGAGTGCCGTTGCTTGCCAACGTGAATGCATCGCCTGCGGCTATGTTCATGTCAATAAATGTTCCTTCAAGCAAATTATTAGTGGCAGTAATGACTTTCACTGCACGAGTGTCCTTGGCAGAGAGGGTGTAAGTACCGGCCTCACCGGCAAGGATAACGGGAGTTCCGTAAGCTATGACATTGCCTGGGCTGGCAAGAAGCGCAAGTGTCACCTCAGTGTCGGATATTGCGGATACGGTGTATGCCTTAAGTCCGGCAGGTATTTCGGTCGGGAAGGGCATGCATACTGCAGCGTAGCCTGATGCTCCGATAGTCACGGTGCGTGAAGTGGATTTGGCCTGATTGCACAGCTCTGCTGCATCGGTTGCGGTCAGTCCTTTGTCCCACACGCGGGCAATGGAGATGTTGCCGTCAAACGGATAGTCGCATGTCACATCGCTTGAGCGCGTATCACCTGCAACGGCAAACCATTGGTAAGGTGCGTAGCAGAATGTCAGCATATCCTCGTCGGTCAGGTTCTTAGAGGCGGCTAACGCACCATTGATATATATGCTTGACTTGCCGGCTTTGCGGTCAAAGGATACAACATAGTGCGTCCAACTTGTTGTTAGTGTGCCGGCTTCTGTTGCTACATGGGCAGGGTTGCTAACAAGCGACGATGTTGATGCGTGGTATGCATATACATTTGGATTGAATTTGACTGCACCGTCGGTTGTAATCTCAAATCCTAAACCGCCAGATTGCTGGGCACTCAACGGCGAGAGGTAAGCTGAAGGTGCTGCGGAATTACTCTTCGCATAAACTTCGTATGCAAAACTTTCACTTAATTCTGAAGTGATGAGAGGGTCATACCAGTAGTCGCGACGGAAGTAATTACCTACGGTTTTGTCAGATACTGTTTGATAACGTTTCTGCGTCTCGTTATATTCTGTCATCACACTTCCCATTTCGGTCAGGCATTGTGTTGTACCTTTGCTGAAGTTGGATACATCTTCTGCGCCATCGGCGTTGAAGAGTGCGTCAAGAATAATCTGGTTTTTATTGGTAACCACAGGTTCAGTGTAGTATTTCACGTCATCTGTGTTATACAGTTCCTTTACCTTGTCTTCTGTCAGTGCGGTGCCATAGATTCGGGCATTGACAAATGAGGTCTGCGTGGAGTTGGCAGCGCGTGTAGGTTCGTCGGAACTACTCGGGTCTCCGCCCAAGCACCACCACATATTGGTTTGGCGGCGTGATGTTCCAATGTTTGGCGCTTTGTATTCGCTGTCATCAAGGGCGAGGTCTGTGACAAGTCTTTCGCCATTAATGTACATGTTCAGATGTTTAGAAGCCCAGTCTACAGTGACAACGACATGATAGAACTTGCCGGTCTCTAATTTGAAATTAGGCTGTGCGGTTATTGTGTGATTGTTTGTCACGTATTGGAAACGGATACCGTAGCCTGGATGTGCATACATACTCCATCCTCCGCTCTCCTGGCAGGAGAAAATTTTACCAGTACCGTTTGAGGTGTCTGAACCGTTGGAATAGGTGTTGCATATCTGAGCGTCCAGACGGAACAGAAGTTCCCAAGTCGCAGCAGTGGAGAAAGCCTGACCCAGTGCGTCATCGGCGTTATAAAACATGTAGTAGAAGCCGCGGCTGTCTCTTGAAGTGCATCCCATGTAAGTCCTCTTGATAGGATTATAACGTGAAGATGTGTAGCTTGCATCAAAAGCTGTCATCGGCTGGTCAAACTGTCCGTTATTTACAGGACCGCCAGCATCAAACGTGATGTCTACCAATGGTGTCTGTGCATAACTTAGCATGCACATAATCAGAAGACTGAATAAAATGAAACATTTTTTCATAATGATATAGTTGTAGATATGTTTGTTACAAAATTATATGATTTCTTTTAAATTAGGAAAAAATAGCGTCGAAAATTTCGTATTATTAACGTCTTTTATTGTGCGGAGACAAGAGTGTCCAAAAGTCCGTGGCAGGCATCTTCAATCAAATCCAGCACAAGTTCAAAGTGGTCGGCACCGCCGTAATAGGGGTCGGGTATTATCCGATATTGCGGATGGTGGCAAAGGTATTCCGCAAGATAACGGACTTTTTGTCGCTCTTGCGCATTGTGTGCCTGATGGATGATGTTTGTGTAATTCTCCTCATCCATGACGAGGATGAGGTCAAAGTTATCGAAGTCTGTATGGGGGTTAAACAGACGCGCTTTATGCAGGAGGTCGTATCCTCTGTCGGCGGCATGTGCGCGCATTCTGCTGTCAGGAAGTTTTCCGATATGCCAACTGCCTATACCGGCAGAATCTATGTGGATTGTTTCACTGAGTCCGGCACGTTTTACGAACTCTTCCATAATACCATGTGCGGCCGGTGAACGGCAGATATTGCCTAAACAGATAAAGAGTATTCGTGTTTCTTTCATATAAAATAAGGGTTCTTAAATAGTCAAATATTTAAGAACCCTTTATTAAAGATTAATTATTTAGCGAAGTTCATAACCTTGTCATAAGCATCTTTGATTTCAGCTACGACGGGGTCGCTGTCTTTAAGACCAGTTAGCTTGATGATAGTAGCCTCCAATCCATTTGTGGCGATGCTCTCTTTGATTTCAACGCTCTGTGGGTCTTCGGGGTTGTCATAGCGTAAGGCTCCGCCGCAGGCGAGCAGCAGTTTGTCGTAAGGCAGACCGAAATTCTTCGCGGTCATCATAGGCAATATAATGCGGTCATTAGCGGCAAGTTTGCGGCCAGGCTCGCGCCCAACACGGTCGCATTCGTCTTTGAGGAAAGGATTCTGGAAACGTTTCAGGATTTTCTCTATATAGGCGAAGTGTGCATCGTGGTCAAAACCGAATTTTTTTATCAAGCCTTCGCCGCTTTGTTGCATGGCGGCCTTGACGGTGGCAAAAATCTCCGGGTCAGCAATACTCTCATTGATGGTTTGGTATCCGCGGATTTTGCCGAGATAGGCTGCTGTCGCATGACCTGTGTTCAAAGTAAATAACTTGCGTTCAAGGTATGCTTCAAGGTTGTCAACGACTGACATGCCTTTGATAGTCGGAATAACGCCTACGAATGACGATTTTTCCACATCCCATTCAAAATATTCCTCTACAGCCACATCAAGTGGTACGTCACAATGTACCGGAGGTACTATACGGTCTACAGCTGCGTCAGGAAAACCGACGTGTGTCTTGGCCCACGCCACAGTGTCGGGGTCGAGTTGGGAGAATACCAGTTCTTTGAGTTGTGAGGTAGCTCTGATGCCGTTCTCGCATGCAATAATATTGAGATTCTTCTCCACACCGGCATCTTTGCGCGCCTTGAGTCCTTTGGCGATTGTAGGTGCTACAAACTTTAAGATACGCAAACCTACGGCAGTGGTGATAATGTCTGCCTGTGCTACTTCACTAACAGTTTCTTCGCTGCCTGAATTGACTGCTGAAATGCCTTTGATGCAGATATCATACTTATTGGTGTCTGTAACGTGTACGGTATATTGTTTGCGTGTGTTGATTTGGTTTAATAAATCTTCGACCACGTCAGCGAAAACCACTTGATATCCTGCTTCCGCAAGTACGGCTCCGATGAAACCACGGCCGATGTTTCCTGCTCCAAATTGTATAGCTTTCATTACTTGCCGATTAATATATTACTTTAATCCAAGGTGCGTTTTTCTGCATCCAGTCTTTAACAGTGAGGGGTACGTCTGTGCACATGCGATCACAACCCAGATAAGCACCCAGCATGAAATCTTCAACGCTTTGTCCAGGCCACAAACTTACAGTGATGCCTTCCTTGTGGGCTTTTTCCACCATTTGACGGCTTGTTCCTTCCATCTTGCATCCAAGAGTCTTGATGCCTACGGTTTTTGCCATGGCGATGGTTTCGTCATTAATCGGTTTGCTGATGATGAGAAGCAGCTCAGCCTCGGGATGATGTGTCTGCATGTAACGCAGTCCACGATAGTCGGAAGAAGTGAATACAAATTGAGAGTTTTTGGTCTTAACGCTTTTGGCGGCATTGTACACTTTCTCGCAATAGTCTTCCAGACGTTCCTGCGGATAAAGTTCCTCGGGTTTTGTCTTGAACTCCCATTCTACATAAAGATTATTTTTTCCGTCAAGGAAGCGTGCAAATTCGTCCAAACGCATGATTTTGTTGCCTTTTTTGGTGCGGAGGGCATCAATTTCAGCGGCGGTCTTAGTTTCAAATACTCCTGTGCCGTTGGTTGTGCGATCCAGCGTGTGGTCGTGTGTCATATAGCATACGCCGTCTTTGGTCATGCGGATGTCGGTCTCAAATCCAGTGTAACCGGCATCCCAGCTCTCCTGGAATGCTTTCAGCGTGTTTTCGTCGCGCTCCATACGGCCACCTCTGTGGGAAAAAGCGCGGATAGTTTGTGTCTGAGCCAGAATACTTCCGGCGGGAATAAGTGTTGCGGCAAAAAGAACCGCTTTAAATAATGAGTGTTTCATATGCTGTTATTTTTTTAGTAATTCGTCTCTATATGCCTTGATTCTCTCCGGATGGTCAGAGGAAATAAAGTCCAGACCGTTTGCTACGGCCCAGTCCCATTGCTCTTTTGTGTTGACTATCCATATGGTTGTCTCTATGCCAAGGCGTTTGCAGTCTTTGATGAGCTGAGGGTTGTGCATGAAAGATTTGTTTTCATACGACATACCGTTATAGTTGTGGTCTTTTAGGTATTGTGCATCATGTACGTTGTCGCCACTGCTGATATACAAAACTTTGGCTGCTGGATCGATGCGATGTATTTCCTGGCATATCCATTCACTGAAAGAAGTGTATTCCAGTTGGTCTTGCATCTTCATCTTTTTTGCCAGTGCCATAGACTTCTCCACGGCTTCGGTCTCAAGCTCCTTGGTGGGATGTTTCTTGATTTCCATAATGATTTTTGTTTA
>ODAI012818309.1_pt1 | contig 15241 bp, 13 predicted proteins | sample 1539321 | NCBI WGS metagenome assembly ODAI01 (sample SAMN02144231, study PRJEB22623) | gut metagenome | biome: sheep rumen | host: Ovis aries | place: New Zealand
AAAGGTTATCGACCTTGATAAAGATTCAGAGCCTGATATCTATAATGCAATCAAGAGAAATGCTCTTCTTGAGAATGTTACAGTTGATGCAAACGGCAAGATTGACTTTACAGATAAGAGTGTAACCGAGAATACTCGTGTATCTTATCCTATTGACCATATTCAGAATATTGTAAGACCTATTTCATCTGCACCTGAGGCTAAGAATGTTATCTTCCTTTCAGCAGATGCATTCGGAGTACTTCCTCCTGTATCAATACTTACTCCTGAGCAGACTAAGTATTACTTCCTTTCAGGATTTACCGCTAAGTTAGCAGGTACAGAGAGAGGAATCACTGAGCCTACTCCTACATTCTCAGCTTGCTTCGGTCAGGCATTCCTTGAGCTTCATCCTACTAAGTATGCAGAGGAACTCGTTAAGAAGATGGAGAAGAGCGGTGCTAAGGCATATCTTGTAAATACCGGTTGGAACGGAACAGGTAAGCGTATCTCAATCAAGGATACTCGTGGAATCATTGATGCTATCTTAAGCGGTGCTATACTTGATGCTCCTACCAAGAAGATTCCTGTATTTGACTTCGAGGTTCCTACGGAGCTTCCTGGTGTTGATCCTAAGATTCTTGACCCAAGAGATACATATGCAGATGCAAGTGCTTGGGATGAGAAGGCTAAAGATCTTGCAAGCAGATTCATCAAGAACTTTGCTAAGTACGAGGGTAATGAGGCAGGTAAGGCACTTGTTTCAGCAGGTCCTCAGTTATAAAATAAAATTCGAGTTTTTTATTAAAACCGGTATGAAGGCTTCCGATGACGGAAGCCTTTTATACTTTGCGATAACATTAATTAAAGCATAGGGTACTTACAACATAACGTTAATTTGTTAAGTGCACTATGCTTTTTATGTTTAAGTTCTATGAAAGCTTCATATAAGCTTCATATAAGCAGAAATCTTCAGCTGAAATTCTTATACCGGTAGCAAAAAACAAGTGCTTTCGGCACTGTTATTTGCTGCTTTATAATATGTCGAATGCCGTCTTTATTTTGTATATGAATTATGAATAAAAATTTCGGTATGTATGTTAAAGTTATTTTCATAAGAAAATGATTTACGGAAAGGAAGTATGATATATGGGAATTTATATGATAAAGGATGCGGCTAAAGAACTTAACGTTGAGGCTCATGTATTAAGATATTGGGAAGAAGAACTTGGCCTTACTATCAAGAGAAACTCGATGGGACACAGATATTATGATGAAAAGGATATAATGATTTTTAAAAATGTTCAGGAGTTAAAGAAAAGGGGGCTTTCGCTTAAAGATATAAGGGATGGAATAGAAAAGGCAAAAAAAGAGCAGGCAAGTATAAAAAGAATCTCGGATGAGTCGGATGAAGACGTTAAAGTTTACAGCTTTAATGATTTTAAGAAAAACAAGAACAGTGAAAGTCTGGATTGCAATCCAAATGATGAAAAAAATGAACCGGATGATGTTTGCATAACTGAAAACAAAGATATGATAAACAGTAAAGAAAATAACACAGAAGAAACAGAAAATGATAATTACTTATCAGACGATTTGCACGTGGTCAACTATAAGATAAACCGGTTGCAAAATGTAATGAATAAGGTTATAGCGAATGCTTTGCGCGAGAACAAGGATATAATAACAGCATCGATTAAAGAAGAAATAACAAGTGATGTTATGAAACAATTTGATACGGTTATGAGAGAAAAAGAGGAACGTGAAGAAAAAAGATTTAAAAGACTTGATGAATATTTAAGAGAAATTCAAAGAGCCAATTTGGAGGCTGCGGCAGCAAAAGAAAAAGGCTTTTTCAGAAGGAGAAAGCTAAAACAAAGATATTAATATTAAAAATATATGGTTGATATAAGAAGCCTGTGATATAATATGCGAGTAGTATTTTATTTGCATTAGAATCCGCTGTGTTTGCATTTGTTTTAATGTAAATAAGCGAATGATATAATAAAATATATTGGAGGTTTTACTTTGAAGAAAAGACTATTTATACTTGCGCTTCTTTTGACGGTTACTTTGGTATTCGCGGCTTGTTCGGGAAAAAATGATAAGAAGGATTCCGAAAAAACAGAGAACACCGAAACGGAAACTGAAACAGAAGAAAGCAAAAAGGAAACAATAGAAGAATCAACCGAAGAAGCAAAGGATGATTCGGAGGAAACTACAGAAGATAATGCTGATACAACAAATACCTCCGAAGAAGCCGGAAAAGAAGGAGATATTATGGGAAATACACTTTTGTATCAGGGACATGCAAGTGCGAGAATTGTTACAACCGAAGGAAAGGTAATATATATTGATCCGTATGCAGGAGAGGGTTATGATCTTCCTGCGGATTTAATACTTGTTACACACGATCATTATGATCATACGGGAATAGATAAAATCAGCCAAAAAAATACAGACTGTGTAACCATAACATGGAAAGAGGCTTTGAAGGACGGGATGCATCAAAGCTTTGATTTGGGATATGTTAAGGTAGAGGCGGTTGAAGCGGGATATAATCCTAATCATAATGTTTCGAGCTGTGTAGGTTATATACTTACATTTTCAAACGGCGTGTCGGTATATTTTACCGGAGATACATCAACCACACCTCAGATGTCTGAGCTTGCATCAAGAAATCTTGATTATGCATTTATATGCTGTGACGGTGTATATAATATGGGCTTGGAAGAAGCTGCGGAGTGTGCAAAAACCATAAATACAAAGCATAATATTCCTTACCATATAGTACCGGGAGCGGATTTTGATATGGAGAAAGCGGAAGCTTTTGCTGCACCGAATAAGCTGATTGTAGAAGCCGGCGAGGAAATTATACTTGAATAAACGGAGGAAAACAGATGGTTTATACAGTGACACTTAATCCGTCTCTTGATTATATAGTCACGGTTAATGATTTAAAACTCGGACTTACAAACAGAACATCGTCTGAAATGATTTTACCCGGCGGAAAAGGTGTAAATGTATCAATCGTGTTGAGCAACCTTGGTATTCAAAATACTGCTTTTTATTTTGCAGCAGGTTTTGTGGGTGAAGAGATTACAAAGAGAATAAAGAAAATGGGTATAAATGCAGATTTTATAACCGTTGACGAGGGTAATTCCAGAATAAATATAAAGATAAAAAACATCGACGGAACCGAAATAAACGGCTCGGGACCTGATATATCAAAAGAAAAGCTTGATGAACTTATGGAAAAGCTTGACTCGATAAAGGACAAAGATATTTTGGTTCTTGCCGGAAGCATACCGTCGTCGGTACCGGCTTCTATTTATGCTGATATTATGGAAAGGCTGTCCGACAAGGATATAGATATAGTTGTCGATGCATCGAAAGATTTACTCCTGAATGTGCTTAAATACAGACCGTTCCTCATTAAACCGAATAATCATGAGCTTGGAGAGATATTCGGAATAAAGCTTGATAGCAGAGAAAACGTAATTCCTTATGCAAATAAGCTTCGTGATATGGGCGCAAAAAATGTGCTTGTTTCACTTGCGGGTAAAGGCGCGGTATTGGTTTGCGAAGACGGAACCGTATATGAAAGTGAAGCACCGGAGGGTGAACTTGTAAATGCGGTCGGCGCAGGTGATTCGATGGTTGCGGGCTTTATAGCAGGATGGCTTGAAAATAAAGATATGGAATATGCTTTTAAGATGGGCCTTTCGGCAGGCTCTGCAAGCGCATTTTCGGAATATCTTGCAACAAAGGAAGAAATTATTAAAGTATATTCCGACTTTTCATAAAATAAAAAACGGCAGTCTGTTTACAGACTGCCGTTATACATAATCATAGTTTCATTTATTACATTATATTTGCCATCATTGTAGTCTACAACTATTATATTGCAATTTGTTTGAAGACCTCCTGACCAGAATTCGCCGGTCGGGTGTTTTTTTATGTAGCTCATGATGGCTTTGTTTATTGCACCGTGAGCAACTATCATAACACGTTCACATTTATCTTCAAGGGGTTCGATTTTATCTTTCATAAAATCACCGGCTCTTTCAATTAAATGTTCAAAGGTTTCGGCATCGTCGGATGCGACATATAATTCCGGTTTTTTAAAAAAATATTTAAAGGTAAGATTTTCATCCTTGATAAGTTCGGAGAAGTTTTCGCCTTCAAAGTGACCGAAGCTGATTTCCTTTATTCGATCGTCGGTCAAAATTTCTATATTGCGATTGCCGCGAATAAGTGTGGCGGTTTCATAGGCACGCTTTAACGGACTTGAATATATCAGATCGATTTTTGTATCCTTTAATCCTTCGCCCGTTTTTATGGCGAGCTCACGCCCGTAGTCGTTCAATTCTATATCCTTGCTTCCCTGAAGCCTTTTGCCTTTATTCCAGGTGGTTTCACCGTGTCTTACTATATATATTTCCATAACAAATACTTTTAATCTGCCCTTTCATGATATGACGTCAAATTTAAAACATATCTCTTTCATACATTAAGTGATATTAAGAGATACCGGTAATGAGATATACCATCTATATTCTAATGAGTTATACGTTATCTGCCTTCCGATGAGTTATATATTTTCTATCTGCCAGTCTATCGGCTCAATACCGTTTGCCTCAAGAAATTCGTTTGCTTTGCTGAAGTGCCTGCAACCGTAAAAGCCTCTGTAAACCGAAAGCGGTGACGGATGCGGCGCCTTGAGTATAAGATGCTTGGGGTTATTAAGCATGGCAGCTTTCTTTTGGGCAAATCCGCCCCAAAGCAAAAAGACTATCGGCCTGTCCTGCTCATTTACGGCACGTATGGCTGCATCGGTAAATTCCTCCCAGCCCTTACCCTGATGTGAGGCAGCCTGATGCGCGCGAACCGTAAGCACTGAATTTAACAAAAGAACTCCCTGTTCTGCCCACTTGACGAGATAACCGTTATTCGGAATATAACATCCGAGATCCTCATGAAGCTCCTTATATATATTCACAAGTGAAGGCGGGATGGCAACATCGGGCTTTACGGAAAAGCATAAACCATGTGCCTGACCGTCATCATGGTACGGATCCTGACCGATTATAACGCATTTGACATCACTTAAGGGTGTCAGATGAAAGGCGTTAAAAATATCATCGCCGGGCGGAAATATTTTTTTTGTAGCATATTCCTGTCCGATGAAATCAAATAGTTTTTTGTAATAATCTTTTTTATATTCGGGTGCAAGAGCCTTGGCCCAATCATTGCTAATCGGTGGCATATCGTAATTCCTTCCTTGGTAAAAATTGTTTTTTCATTATATCACATATTAAACAGATATGGTATAATAACGAAGAAAAGTTTTATTTATTCGTTGGTGTAAAAGATCAATGGAGATATGGAGTTTATTTTATTCAGGGAAAGACATTGTAAAAGATTAATGAAAATATAGGGTTTATTTTTTTTAGGGAAAGGCGAAAAAATGGTATTACTTATCAATGCGTGTGTACGTGAAGAGTCTCGAACATTAAGACTTGCGAAATATCTTACTGATAAATTTGATGACGAGGTAAAAGAGGTTAAGCTGTCGGAATTGGATTTTCCTCATGTGGATGAGACATTTCTTGATTTTAGGGATAAATGTGTTCAAACCGGTGATTATTCGGATTCTGCTTTTAATCTTGCAAAAGATTTTGCGGCAGCAGATACGATTGTAGTGGCGGCACCTTATTGGGATCTTTCGTTCCCTGCAACCGTAAAGCAGTATTTTGAACAGGTGACCGTTCTCGGATTAACCTTTTCCTATGACGAAAACGGTGCTGTTCACGGCTTATGCAATGCGAAGAAACTCTACTATGTAATGACTGCCGGTGGTCAGGTTTATAAGGCTGATTACGGTTTCGGATATGTAAATGCATTGGCGCAGAGCTTTTACGGAATAACAGACACACTGCTCATTAAAGCAGAAGGACTTGACATAGAATACATAAACACCGAAAGTGTATTATCCTCCGCCGAAAGAGCAATTGACAGATTATTCACCTAAATTACAGTTTGTCCTTGCATAGGCAGGCAGATAACCTATTCATATACAGGCAGAATAACAGGCAGGGGTACGTAACTGACATAATTTGTTAAATCAGGGCACAAGTGCTTTTGAGATTTGCACGAAAACGAAAAACTCACTACGTTCAGACATTTCGTTTTCTGAGCAAATCATCTTCAATCACTTGCTGCTGATTTGACACAAATTATGCAAATGTTATTGTACCCCTGCCTGTTATCCTGCCTGCAAACGAACCGGTTATCTGCTTGCAAACGAACCGGTTATCTGCTTGCAACAGAGAACATGCACTTACAGTGCTGGTTTTTCGCCAGTGTTGGAAGACTTCCGTCTGAGAAAATATAAAATAATATAAAGCGGAAATTTTGTCCATAGCATTTACAAAGTAATACGGACTAAAATTAAGCATTATAAAAAAAAGTCCGTATGCTTTACTGAAATATACGGACTAAAATTAAGCATTATGCAAAAAAGTCCGTATGCTTTACTGAAATATACGGACTAAAATTAAGCATTATGCAAAAAAGTCCGTATGCTATGCAGAAATATACGGACTAAATTTCAGCTTTATGCAAAATAGTCTGTGTTATTGACTCAAATTGCACTGTAAGTGCTTGTTTTCTATTAATCATAAGAAGATTTTTACTGACGTAAGCATTCATAAAATTAAATATGGCATGTGAGAAATAAACATAGGGTGTTTAGCAAATTGACGGCACGTTTGTAAATACCCTATGCTTTTTGCTTTCGTGTCAGAAGAAGAAAAAGAAAGGGCTTCCGTCAGAGAAACCCTTTCTATCAATCCTGCCGGGTAAACAGGAATTTGTTTGACATATTCGATAAAATGTGTTAAGGTAGCTTTGTAAATGCTAAGAAGAGGAATAGTAGAATGTCTGATGTTTTAAGAGAGCTGTCGGTTGGTGTGAGACAGTATCGGAGGATTTTCGAACTCACCTTGGAGCAGTCGGTTGAACGGTATCATGCTGATATCAGTAGACGCGAACGGATCCTGACCGTTACAGCAGGAGGATATAAGACAATATAGTCCGTATCTGTGAGAGTGCATACATCAAGTATGAATTAGAGTGGTACCGCGCGAAAACTTGCGTCTCTAAAAGATTTAGAGCGTGGGTTTATTTTTTTGTAAACAGTATCACATTATAATAAATCTCAGATGGACTGCATTTAAGGAGGAATGAATTATGATGGAAAATGTTAAGAATTATCAAAGAGGCTATTACATGCCGCCGGTAAAATGTACCGATTGGGTAAATAAGGAATATGTTGATAAGGCACCGGCCTGGTGCAGTGTTGACTTAAGAGACGGAAATCAGGCACTTATAGTTCCTATGAGTCTTGATGAGAAGATAGAGTTTTTCAAAGAACTTGTAAGAATCGGATTTAAAGAAATTGAGGTGGGCTTCCCTGCCGCATCCGAGACAGAGTACCAGTTCTGCCGCACACTTATAGAGGAAAATCTTATACCTGATGATGTAACCATTCAGGTTCTTACTCAGGCAAGAGAACATATCATAAAGAAAACGTTTGAAGCTGTACAGGGTGCAAAAAATGCAATAATTCACCTTTATAATTCAACTTCATATGCACAAAGAGTGCAGGTATTTAAGAAATCAAAAGAAGAAATACTTAAGATTGCAACCGACGGAGCAAAGCTTTTAAATGATCTTTCGGAAGAATACGGTATGAATTATCCGTTTGAATATTCACCGGAAAGCTTTACGGGAACTGAGCCGGAATATGCACTTGAAGTATGTAATGCAGTTATAGATATTTGGAATCCTACACCGGAAAGAAAGGTTATAATCAATCTTCCTGCTACAGTTGAGATGTCACTTCCTCATGTATATGCAAGCCAAATAGAGTATATGAGCAAAAATATGCATAACAGAGAAAATGTTATCCTTTCACTTCATCCTCATAATGACAGGGGAACAGGTGTAGCTGATGCCGAGCTTGGTATGCTTGCCGGAGCTGACAGAATAGAGGGAACACTTTTCGGAAATGGTGAGAGAACAGGTAATGTTGATATAATTACGCTTGCCATGAATATGTATACTCACGGAGTTGATCCTGAACTTGACTTTACCAACCTTCCATATACAACAGAAATATATGAGAGAGTAACCGGTATGAAGGTTTACGAGCGTTCGCCTTATACTGGTAAACTTGTATTTGCCGCATTTTCCGGTTCTCACCAGGACGCTATCGCAAAAGGAATGAAATATCGTGAGACTGATGGAAACGGTATGTGGACAGTTCCTTATCTTCCACTTAATCCGGAAGATGTCGGAAGAAAATATGATGGTGACGTAATAAGAATAAACAGCCAGTCCGGTAAGGGCGGTATTGGATTTATACTTGAGCAGAAGTACGGAATAGATATACCAGCAAAGATGCGCGAAGATGTAGGATATACAGTTAAGGATGTGTCAGATCGTCAGCATAAGGAACTTACACCTAAGGAGATACTCGATATATTCCAGGATGAATATGTTAACAGAGAGGATGATGTTAAGCTCCTTGAATCACATTTCAAGCAGGTTGACGGTATAGAGGCTGAAGTAACTATAGTTGTTAAGGCATCAGGCGAGAAAAAGGTATATCATGGACACGGAAACGGACGTCTTGATGCGGTAAGTAATGCAATAATGAAACATTTTGATATCAACTTTGATATTGTCAGCTACGAGGAGCATGCTCTTCAGCAGGGTTCAAATTCCCAGGCATGTGCTTATGTTGGCATAGATGTTGAGGGAATGGAGAAAACTATCTGGGGAACAGGTATCAAAAATGATATCATTGATGCATCTGTATTTGCATTGTTTAGTGCACTTAACAGAACCCATAAGGTAACTAAGTAAGAAAACAAAAAATGATTGTTGCTTGTATTCTGCGCTTTACTGTGTTAATATGTTAATAGGTATGTAGACTAAACTCTTTGGGGTAAGGAGGTTGCTTTATGGTATTTGTTAAAGCAGAGGACTTAAAATATGGTATGCGTTTAGCAAAGCCTATATATAACAAGTCGGGTGTACTCTTGTATGAACGAAACACAAGACTTACACTTCAAGGCATAGAGAGTGTTAAGAATTTCGGACTTCTCGGTTTGTATATTCTTGAACCTGCTGAGCCGGTTCCGCCTATGACGGAAGAAGATTTGGACTTCGAAAGATTCCAGACTATGGCAGTGTTCAGTGTAAGAGAAGAATTGGATAGTCTTATAGCGGGTAGAGAGCCTAAAAATATAAAAAGATTAACCAATGCGATTATAACCAACTATGGAAGACTTGATCATAAGATAAACTTTACCCAGAGTCTTAGAAGCACTACCGATTATGTATATAAGCATGTAATTAATACCGGAATACTTTGTGCCCTGTTGTCAGCGCAGATGTATTATACACCGGCTGAGCAGGAAGAAATAGTTATGGCTGCACTTTTGCATGACATAGGTAAACTTTTGCTTCCTGATAAAATCAGAGAAAAATATGATGATTATGATACCAATGATTTGATCATAGTTAGAAAGTTCCAAAGTGACGGACTTGGACTTCTTCGCCCCGAACTCGGTATTGACAGCGGTGTAAGAAGAATCGTTGCTCAGATGCACAGAGTTGAATATGGTGAGAAATCAGAAGATTCCGGAAAGCTTTTGAAGAGCACAAAGATACTTAAGGTGGCAAATCTTTTTGATACCATGACAAGCATGAAGCTTTCACAGGAACCTGTTTCCGAGATTGCGGCTATAAAATATCTCCTGCTTAATAAGGATGAGTATGATGAGGACGTTGTAGCTGCTCTTATCAAAAGTATTAATATACTTACACCCGGTGTATGTATTGAACTTTCAAATCGTGAAAAGGGTTTGGTGTTGTCGGAAAATCCGAAGAATATTTTAAGACCGGTTATACTCGGCTTTTCAACCAATATGATATACGATTTAAGCAACAACGGAGTATACAGAAAATATCAAATAGTTGATATCATGAAGACGATGGATAATCGTATAAAGGTTGATAGAGCGACACTTGAAGAATATATGAATAAGCGATAATTGCCATGCGATTATCGCTTTTCTTAAGAGAAAGGAACCTAAAAATGTCACAGGCGGATAATGTTTTTGCGGAAAAACAGGATTATCTTATAGAGATAAGAGAAGAAGTTATCAAGCGTGATGCTATGGCATCAGAGCTTGAAAAGATGCGTACATACCAAAAGAAGATTACCAAAAATATTGCATCCGAAGAAAAGTCTATATCCGATGAGATAGCATCTACCATTAAAAAAAGAAAACAGGAACTTTCGGATATATACGATGAGCGTATTGACGACAATATTTCAAGAAGAAAAAAAGTGGAAAGTAAGCGCGGAAAAAAGAAAAATGAGCAGATGAACGAGCGTATCCTTGATGAAACCAAGGATATAAGAAATGACAATAAAGAACTTGAAGTGGAGATGAAGACACTTCTGAAGAAAAACAATGTCTCATCATTTTGCAAGTCAAAGTTGTTTTATATAATGTTTATGCCAAAGGGAACTGATGAGATTCTGGCAATGATAGCCGGATTTTTGATTTATTTCCTTGGTATCCCGGCAACATTGATGTTTATAATAAAAAAAGCAGTTCTTTCTCATAAAAGTAATGTAAATACGGCATTTTGGTGTACTCTTATTTTTGCTGTGGTATTTATTATTTTGCTTGTAGTATATTTTATGATATACAGCTCTACCAAGATGCAAAATATAGAAGTTCTTAAAGAAGCCAGAGCAATAAGAGACAAGATTAAAGCAAATAATAAGCATGCTGAAGCAATTAAGAATTCCATAAGCAAGGATAAGGATGAGAGTTACTATAATCTTTCTGCGTTTGATAAAAAACTGAAGGAACTTGATAAAGAGGCAGACAAGATAAGTGACGAAAAGCAGGATGCATTAAAGCTTTTTGAGTCGGAAACAAAAAATGTTATCACGGATGAGATAAACGGAAGAAGACTGCCTGAGTTGGAAAGACTAAAAAGTGAAAAGAAAGAGCTTGAGATAAAAATCGCCGAAGGTGAGAAAAAATATTCTGACAGAGTACTTTATATAACAAACAAGTATGCAAAATATATAGGGGAAGAATTCTGTAAGGAAGATAAACTTTCGGATTTGATATCTCTTATGGAAGAGGGACAGGCTGATACCGTATCTGAGGCTATCAACCTGTACAAAGGTCAAAAATCTTCCAAATAATCAATAGAATATTTTAAAGCATTTGCAATGCAGTCGGCGAGCACTTTAACGGTGTGGAGTCTTGTGCTTTGAAGAAGTGACGGATTGTGGCTTAACATGTTTACGATACCGGTAATAGAAACATTTCCTATTGCCGGTAATTTTTTGTTTACACCCCTTCCGGGAGCTATGGGACAATTACTTACCGAAATGCACCCGACATGGGAGCGTATGCCTAAAGCTGCGTCTACGGCAATTATAAATGGATTATTAAGCTCACTGTAAATCATGCTTATGGCTTGTCGGAGATTGAGTGCATGAACCGGGAATCTTAAGGTTCCGAGTACGTTGAAGTTGCTGTTGTAATTATATAGCTGTTCTCCTACCAAAGGACCAAGACAATCGCCTGTTGCCCTGTCCGTTCCTATACATAAAATAACGGGAGTATATTCATTTATATTAAGCGTCATTAAATTCCGTAAGATATATTTTCCGAGCTCTATATAAGAGTTTTCGTTATTTACCGTAAAATATTCCGTAATACATTTTTTTGAAAGTACACTTGTCATATCAACCTCTTTTATCTGTATATATTATTTTATGCAGGTATTATTGACAGGTTATTATGAATTTAAACAGTTGTTCAATATGTTCCGGATGATGGAGGAAAATGCGATGAATACTCTTGATTTCCCGACAGAATTAGACGAATCGTCCACAAAAATCATGCTATCTTTTCAATATGTGTAAAAGCATGTCCGGGTTACCGATAGGATGTGCTTATGTGCAATATATTTTGAAAGGTGGATGGCGATGATTGAAATTATTTATGACAGCAGTAAAGAAAATGAAAGTAATATACATGAGGAAAATGAAAGTGAGAAGAAAATAGAAAACATAGGATTGAAGCTTCCCAAAAATATAAGACAGATTGGGAGTCCATCGGGAAATAAGAGAATATATATAGAGGATTATGTTATTACATATCTAAATTATATTGCCAGACCGGGCAGTACGCATGCAAGAGGGGCTATTCTTTTGGGCGAAAAAAAGAGATCGGATGTCGGCGATATAATATTTATAAGCGGTGCGGTTGATGCCCAGAATCTCGAATTTGATATGGATGAGTGCGAATTTACTCAGGAAATATGGGCAGATATATATGAACAGGCCAAAGAAAATTTTCCTGATTTGAATGTGATGGGATGGTTTTTATCCAGAATGGGTTTTTCAACTGCGTTAAATGAAAAAATAGAAAAGTTACATTTTGATAATTTTCCGGGAAATGATAAAGTTCTCTATGTTACAGATTCCCTTGAGAGTGAAGATGCTTTTTATATGCATGAACATGGACAACTTGTAAAGCAAAGAGGATATTTTGTTTATTATACCAAAAATGAAGCCATGCAAAATTATATTATCAAGCAAAGGGGCGGCCTGTCCGAAGAAAAAAATTCGGAAATACAAAGAAAAGATGAGGAGCTTATAAAAAATTACAGAAAAAAGAATGAAACAAATTCCAAAAAGGCTGAAGAAAAGAATTCAAATAATGTAAGTCTTTTGTATGTTGCAAGTTCGTTTGTGGTGCTTGCCATACTTGCTATGGGAATTACCGTTATAAGCAATTATGATAAAATGAAGGATATGGAGGTTTCGATTAACCGTCTTGAGATTACGGCAACGGAAGAAAACCCGGATATTGTTACGGAGACTATGTCGGATAATAAAAATGCAACTGTAAGCGATGCACAGGGAGATACTTCAAATATAAATGAAACAGGTCCTGAAGCAGATACGGAGATGATTAAAGAAGACAATACGGTGGAACTTCCGAAAACTACAGAGGGTAATCCGGAAATTATTTCGGAAGATATTCCGGAAACCGGCGGTACGGAAAATGCGGAACCTGTTGCTGAGGCGGACAACCCTGACATTTCAACAGAACAGACTTTGCCTGTTATGAGTGAAGACAATATGGAGTATTATACTATAGTTTACGGTGATACATTAAGCTCGATAGCCTTTGAAAAATACGGTTCGATTTTATATGCGGAAAAAATAGCCGAGCTGAATAATCTCGATGACGGTGATAAAATATATGAAGGACAAAAAATAGCACTTCCCAATATTGAATGATAGTGGAATAATATTTAAGGTTGTGTTACAATATGCTTTGTGAAATGTTGGAACATTTATCACGTTACTATTATCTGTCATAAGAAATCTTCCCGCTTTGCGGTTTTGCTTATGACGTATATGCGTATAAGTGCATTACCACTATCCTACGGAGATACTTAAATGAAGAAAAAACAAAAAGAACAAAAAGATACTCAAAACAGAAAAATACAAAATGAAGTAAAAGACAATGTTATATATGTGGACGGAAGCAGAGAGGCGCTTGAAAGCAATAAGGAAAGAGCTGCTAAACGCGGAAGAAGGGTAAAAGGCATTATCGGCGTTGTTGCTATAATTGTGATAGCTGTGGTTGCCGGAATATTTAATTCGTTTCTGAATAAAGAATACAAGGGTTTTAGGGTTGTTGAAAGAACCGAATCGAATTTTGAGAATACAGCCTCCTATGTTTTGCTTGATGGAAATCTTTTGAAGTATACACCTGACGGAGTTTCCTGCATAAACAAGAATGGTGATACTATATGGTCGGCAGGTATTAATATGAAGATGCCTATGGCGGTTGTTAGAGGAAAATACGCTGCTATAGCCGATCTTAACGGAAATTCGGTAAGTATATTTAATGTTGAAGGACAGGTGAGCAGTCTGACCATGCCTTATACAATTTGCGATGTGGATGTGGCCAGGCAGGGTGCATTTGCCGTTGTACTTGAAAGCGACAAGACAAATTATATTAAACTTTATGACAAAAACGGAAAAGACATATATGAAATACAGACTACAATTGATAAGAGCGGATATCCGATAGATATAGCCATATCTGAGGATGGAAAGAAGCTTTTTACAAGCTACATAAATATGAACGGGACAACCATAACAAATAATCTTGCGGCATATAATTTCGGAGATGTCGGACAAAATGCAAATGCGGACAGAATGGTCGGCGGATATATGTTTGATTCTCAGGTTATACCTAAGGTTGAATTTGTGAATAATGATACCGTTGTTGCATTCGGTACTAACGAAATAAACATATATGCAATGAAGGAAAAACCAAGTGAAAAAGCCAAAATAAAATTCAATGAAGAAATTCAAAGTGTGTTTTATGCGGAAAAATACATTGGCGTTATATTAAAAAGCGGAGAAAATGACGGCGAACATTTATACAAAGCCAAGGTCTACGATCTGAAGGGAAAGCATAAATATGATATGAACATAGATTTTGCATATGACAACATTTATGCGACCAATAAAGAATTTATCATTACAGGTGGTTCGGATTGTATAATAATGAGAAAAAACGGAAAAGTTAAATTTAAGGGGACGCTAAACGGAAAAATAATCAATATGGTTCCGTCGGGAAAGCGTCTTGTATATGTGGTAACATATGACAACGCAACTGAAAAAATTAAATTAAAAACAGATAAAACAGCTTCACAGGAGTAAAAAATTAAAGTCTGAAAGTCCTTATTTTACAAGGGCTTTCAGACTTTTGAAATTTTTTTAAAAAAAAATTAAAATTAGGTGTTGACAATTAAAAACTGCTGTGATATATTATAAAAGCTGTCGCTACGGAAGACAGCAACGAACCTTTGAAAAATTAATAACATGTTAACCCCGAAGATTCTTTTAAAAAAGATTTTCGGAGGATTTTAAGAAAATCCTTTATTAAGTTTCAGAACAGAAACACAAAACAGTAAAGACAGGAACTAATTAAGACCAACGTTTTAAGAGTTCCGGGATTTATAAACTTTTTATGAGAGTTTGATCCTGGCTCATGATGAACGCTGGCGGCGTGCTTAACACATGCAAGTTGAACGAAGAAGTCAGAGTGCTTGCACTCAGGCT
>ODAI014515125.1_pt1 | contig 15241 bp, 16 predicted proteins | sample 1539321 | NCBI WGS metagenome assembly ODAI01 (sample SAMN02144231, study PRJEB22623) | gut metagenome | biome: sheep rumen | host: Ovis aries | place: New Zealand
AAAAGAGGTTGGGACGGCTTTGCCTCTGCTACGCCCATATTTTCGGCTGTGCTTTTATCCACCCAGTAGTTGGTATTATCTTCATGCTCGCCTGACGAAAGGCTTGAAAGGTCTGTCAGATTAGTTTTTTTTCTCATCAAGCTTTCCCAAACGGATACCGACCTTTGTACCGGCAGAAAGCTGGGAACCCGTGCCAGACGGATTGTATATGAGGGAGCCGCCGATAAAGCCCCTGTTCTTGGTGATGTAATCATAAGAAAGAGATTCCTGTGAATTACTGCTGGAAGTGTCATCGTCGTTACTGCAGGATGAAAAACCTGCAAGAAGGAGAAGTCCGATGCTGTAAAAAACAAGTGTATGTCGCAATTTGCTCATAACAATGCCTCCTGTAAAAGTTTTGCATTATATTAAAGTTACTAAAGAATAACACAGGTTTTTCACGGTGTCACGAAAAAAAGTCAGAATGTAGGAAAAATATGCAGAAAAAAAAGCGCGAAAAAAGCGAAAAATATCTGCCGCATAACAGAAGGTTATTGTCATTTTCATAGTATTTTTATAAATAATTGCTATAATAGATGTATGAGACTGAGTAATCGCTCTCTGATTTCAAAAATTCTCTTTATTTTAGCATGTACTTTTCTCCAGGCCCAGGATGATTCCACGGAGCCGGACCGCGTTTCTGTACTGCTTGCAGGCTATCTTGCCAATGACCTGACTTTCCAAAAAGCGACGATTAACGAACAGCTTGCATATCTTTCTGACAATTCCGCCCATATCAACAACGGGCTTGCCTTTTCCATTTCATCAGGAACAGTAACGGTCTACTCAAACGACAAGGGAACAAATGTAGAAATGAAGCCCAATGCCAGTATTTCCATTCCCAAGGCAAATGATACCTCCGTAACGGCCAGCATGCCGGTAACATTTTCCAACGGAGGAACTTCAACAAATACGACATCTACCGTTTCCTCCAATGAAGTTTCCATCAAAAATGCTTCGATAAAAGTTGAGACCGGAATCATTACGGGAACGGCACTCACAAAAAAAATCAACATTCTGGAAGCAGACAGAAAATATCTGGAAGCACGGCGGAATGCCCAGGATGCAGCCCTGAAAGCGGAAAAGGATTTTTACACGGTCCTCAAAAAACTCTACAACGATGGAGTTTCCGTGCTGACCAAGCGGAGCACTCACTTTGACAATGTGCTTGAACTTCGCAAGCTGGATGCCCAGGGCTACAGTAAAAGTGCTTCAGCCTACATGCGGGCAGACTTAAAGGTCAGGAGTTCCCAGCGTGATGTAACGGAAGCCGAAAGACTTCTGGAGAGGGAAACGGCCATCTTTGCCAAAAAATGCGGACTTGAGTATGAAAAGACCTCTGAAAATGCCTATGACAGTGCCATGGCTTTTCTTCCCCTGAGCATTACAGAAGTTGATATCCTTGACCCCAAATCTTTTCCGGAAGAAGCCTATTCTACCCGGGAAGCCGCCGAGTGGAGCAAGTACATTGCCCAGTTAAAGCGGGAGGCAAATAAACCTTTTACCCTCAAGGGAAATCTGGGCTATACCTTTAACAATTCTTACTCCAGTTCCGACACAGTGGATGCGGGGCTTTCGATGGACTGGCGGGGATTTACTGCAAGCGCCGGAGTTTCAGTGGCGACAGGTAACAAACTCTTCAGTTCCACTTCCGCAAGCAACGGTTCCTCTTCTCCAGTCTACAAATTCTCCCTGGGCTGGAATCCAAATACCTGGCGGCTTTCCAAAATCACCAGTCAGCAGAATTCATTGAACCAGATGCTGGAAGACGTAACCATTGCCAGCGCAAAGACTGAGTACGAAACAAGCATGGAAGACAAGATTACAAAAATTTCTGACTTAAAATGGAACAAACTGTCCTATCAGGAAGAACATGCCATGTATGAAAAACTGGAAGCAGACATGGCTTTCTGGTATAAAGAAGGTATCGTGACGGAAAATGATTATCGGGATGCAAGGGACAATGCCTCCAAAGCCCAGATAAATCTGCTTATTAACGCGATTGATGTTATTTTGTTTAACGATGAGACGCGTCTTTTGTTTCATACTGATGAGGGATTAAAGTGAAAAAAGCGACAAAAGCATTGGCTAAAAATAAAATCCTCCTGATTTCCATTGCATCTCTGCTTGCCCTTGCGGCCATTCTCTTTGGAGCAAGAAAGGCAGTAGCTGCCTCAAAAAAGACAGATGCCGTGACTTACCGGGTGCGCAGGGAAACCTACGAAAATGTCATTGAAATAGCGGGTACAGTCAGCGCCGCAAAAGAGCAGAACCTGCAGGCAAAAAATGACGGAACTGTTGTGGCGGTCTACGTACAGGAAGGAGATATGGTCAAAAAAGGCGATATTCTGCTTCAGGTGGACGACACGACCCAGGTCTACAATCTTGCCAAACTGGACTACGACCTTGCTTCAACCCGCATTACCGGCGCTGCCCGGCAGATTCAGCTGATGGAAGTGCAGAGGGCCTCCCTTGTGCAGAAGGTAAACGAATGCAAGATCACCGCCACCTTTGACGGAGTAATTGCCAGCTGGGATGCTGATGTGGGAGACTACATTGAAGCCAAGGATTCAATCGGAACGCTGGTAGATAAATCCTACCTTACGGCAAAAGTTGAAGTGGCGGAAACAGATGTGTCCAAACTCAAAGTGGGGCAGAAGGTTCAGTTTTCTTTTCCCGCCTACAAGGGAACAGTAGAAGGCTATGTGGTTTCCTTTCCGGCCATCGGTGAAACAACCAGCCGCGGGGCTACGGTGGTAAAGGCAACTGTCCGCATTGACGATGTACCCGAATCCATCCTGCCCAATTTTTCCTTTACCGGAAAAATCCAGATTACCGAGCCTGAAACAAAACTGGTTGTAGAACGCTACGCCATCGGCAGGGATAAAGAAAATACCTTTGTAGAAGTTATTGACCGCGGCGGTCAGACCCGCAGAGTTGTGGTTGAGGTGGAGCCCTATGGCATTGATTATGTAAATGTATTGAGCGGACTTGAAGGGGGAGAAGTGCTCAAGGCTCAGGTGGATGCCTCAAAGAGCGGGCGCATGAATGTAAACAAGCGCGGCTCAAACAATAAGAACAGCAAAAATACCCCCAGCCGTTCTTCAGGCGGATTTGCTCCTCCACCGGGATTTTAATATGAAAGCAGAAGAAAGTTCCGGATTAGACTCCTCTTTACAGAATCCGCAAACCGTAATCACCATGAGGGATGTAACAAAAGTCTACGCCATGGGGCAGGAATCCGTTCACGCCCTGCGGGGCATTTCTTTTGACATCTGCCAGGGGGAATTCGTCTCCATCATGGGGCCCAGCGGCAGCGGAAAATCAACCTGCATGAATATGATTGGCTGCCTTGACCGCCCAAGTTCAGGCCTTGTTGCAATCGGCGGTAAGGAAACCGCCCGGATGAACGAGAGGGAACTGGCTCTGCTCCGCAACCAGACGGTGGGCTTTGTTTTTCAGCAGTATCATCTTTTGCCCGCCATGACTGTACTGGAAAATGTCATGTTGCCCCTGCGCTATCAGGGCATTGAGCGGGCAGACCGCCGCGCCATGGCAGAAGCCGCTCTGGAGCGGGTCGGCCTGGAAAACCGCATGAAGCACCTGCCCAACGAACTGAGCGGCGGCCAGAAGCAGCGGGTTGCAATTGCGCGGGCAACCGTTACCCGGCCCTCAATCATTCTGGCAGATGAACCCACCGGCGCTCTGGACAGCAGCACTGGAAGGGCGGTTCTTGAACTCTTTGGCGAAATCAATGCCTCTGGCACAACAATTGTCATCGTCACCCATGACCCAAAAATCGGCGCTTCTACCAGACGCTGCATCCGCATTCTGGACGGCCTCATTCAGAGCGATACGATGAACGAAGGAGGCCTTCATGCTTGAAGATTTTATCGACTCCCTCCGCAATTTTACCCGCAACAAAACCCGCACCCTTCTTTCACTTTTGGGTGTAATCATCGGCGTGGCAAGCGTTATCGTCATCACAAGCATCGGCCAGAGTTCTACAAAAGAAATCCAGTCTACTTTTGGTTCCAGCGGCCTGGACTTGGTACAGGTGAACTCAGGCTTTATGCGCCGCAAGCGGGATGCAATCGGTCTGCGTTTTGATGAAAGTTTCCGTCAGGAACTCTTTGACTCCGTGCGCAACATCAAAAAAGTTTGGTTCAAAAATTCCCTCTCTGCCACAGTAAGTTATGGTGAAACCAGCGTCACCTCCAACTGCACCGCAATCGAAACAGACTACCTGCAGATGTACGGCCTTGCACTGGACTCCGGCGACTATTTTACGGTAACCGATGATGTAATCGGAAATCAGAAATGCATTCTGGGATCTTCCGTCGCCAGCGCCCTTTTTCCCGGCGAAAATGCCGTTGGACGCGGTGTTCTGCTGGTCACAAGCAAGGTTCCCTTCAGCTTTACAGTCGTCGGCGTACTCAAGGAACAGACCAGCGGACTGGAAGACGCATCCTCCGGCATTTATATTCCCCGCGGCTTTTACAGCAAAAAGGTCAAGCCCAATCCTGAGGCTTCCGTGGTCATGGTGCAGGCTACCGACAGTTCCCACTGTACCCAGCTCGTCACCGACATAACAAACTGGGCAAATGAAAAAACAGGTACGGAAGGCTCCGTCAATGTCATGTCCATGCAGACAATGATTGAGCAGATGAGTACCATCACCCGCACCCTCAGCCTCATGCTTTCCGGAATTGCCGCAATCAGCCTGTTAGTCGGCGGTATAGGCATTATGAACATTATGATTGTCACTGTTACTGAGCGCCGGCAGGAAATCGGCATCAGAAAAGCCCTGGGAGCAAGCCCCGCTGCAATCCGCCGTCAGTTTCTGGTGGAAAGCGCCAGCATTACCCTTTTGGGCGGCATAATGGGAATCCTGCTGGGCATCGGACTCAGTTTTGCCGTGGAATATGTGCGGGGCCAGCCTTTTACGATTCAGGCCAGTGCCTGTGTGGTTGCCTTTGTCTTCAGCGTCTTTGTTGGCGTATTCTTCGGCCTCAACCCCGCAAGCCGGGCCGCAAAACTGGACCCGGTAGAAGCACTGGCAGGCTAGGGGAGGGGAAAGCCTGTCGCCTTTCGGTTTTCAGAAAAATCCACCTGCCAGAAAAGCCGGTCGCCTTATTTCCCAAAAACTGCCTTTATCAGTGCGCCCACATTTTCCACTCGCGCACAGCCGCCTTCTGCCTCAGGAGCAAATACCCCGCTAAAGCCCAAATCTTTTGCCGTTTTTACCCGCTGCTTCAGTCTGGCTACCGGCCTCACTTCACCCGCAAGACTCAGTTCTCCGATTATCACCGTGTTTTCCTTTACCGCCAGATCCGTTCGTGCCGAATAAAGAGCCGTGGCAAGGGCTGAATCTATGGCGCTTTCCGTCAGCCGCACGCCGCCTGCAACATTGATGTATAAATCCTGGTCACTAAAACGCATTCCAGTCCGCTTTTCAAGAACGGCGGCCACTCTGGCTACCCGGGCGCTGTCAATCTTGTCGCTGTAAACCCGGCTTATGCTGGCCTTTGCCGGAACAGTAAGTGCCTGAATCTCCACCAGAAAAGAGCGGCTTCCTTCAAAAACACAGGTATTGGCAATTCCCGCCGGAGTTGCGCCACTTCTCTTGGTGATGAACATTGTGCTCGGGTCTGCTATGCCTTCAAGTCCCCTGTCGCTCATGGCAAAAATTCCCAGTTCATCCACGCTTCCAAATCGATTTTTCTGCGCCCGCAAAAACCTCACTTCGTCGTCATTGCGCTCAAAGGAAATTACCGTGTCCACCATGTGTTCAAGACTTTTGGGACCTGCAATCGTGCCTTCTTTTGTAACATGGGCCGTCATAATCAGTACGCTGTCCCTTTCCTTTACCCAGCCAATCAGCTCATTTGCGCAGTATTTCAGTTGATTTACCGTACCGGGAACAATTCCTGCCTCCACGCTGTAAACAGTCTGAATCGAATCCACCACCACAAAAAGAGGATTCAGTGCATTCAGGGCGTCACGAATATCTTCCAGCCTCATCGTGCAGAGAATTTCAATTCCCGCCGTATTCAGCCCCAGTCTGTCCGCCCGTCCTTTTATCTGTCCCGCAGACTCTTCACCGGAAACATAGAGAATCCGTCCCTTCGCATCATTTACCGACCTCATCATGGCCGCAGTCTGTAAAAGCAGGGTACTTTTTCCAATTCCGGGCTCACCACCAATCAGAATGGCACTTCTTTTCATCGCTCCGCCGCCCAGCACCCGGTCAAATTCATCAATTCCCGTAGAAAGACGCGAACCTTCCTGAGCAGACACTTTTTCCAGAGGCACAGGCTTTACTTTTTCCGCCACGCCATCCGCAAAAACCGCCGCATTGGCATTGGGGTCAGCAATACATTCTTCCAGCGTATTCCATGAACCGCATTCAGGACACCTTCCCAGCCATCTGGGCTGACTGTAGCCGCATTCCGAGCATTTATAGACAATGGTATTTTTCTTTTTTGCCATCACTTTTTCTCCCTTTTTATTATGGGCGGTGCGCTGCCTTGCATCGCCGCTACGTCCGCCCTTCGCTTACGCTCATAGCACTTCGTGCTACTCCGGGGCTCCCATCGCTACCGCGTTATTGTATCAAGTCCATTTTCATCCGCCTCTACATGAATAATCACCTGATTTGGAAGACAAGCTGCCCAGTCGTTGTTATGTTCAAGCGGCCGGGTCTGCACGCAGATTTTGTTGGGGCAGGGGGATTCCTGAAAAAAGGCCTTCCCGTCCTCAATCACAAGTACCGAGTCTCCCAGCAGTCCCTTTATGCGGATAATCCGGTTTTTATTCATCGGATATACATATTCACCTTCCGGCGCATTCACCACCAGAAAAGGCGGTCTGCTTCCCCTGCGGCCGGCGACAAGATAAAAAGACCCTGCCACAAAGGCCAGAAAAATTACCAGTATCAGAAAATCCAAGGGACGAAAGGCTTTCATCTTTTTAAAAATAATGTACTTTCCCCAATTCGGCAATACTTCACTTCTTGCTTGCCAACATCAGAATAGCGTGCTATCCTCATGCATCCCTGTGGCAATGAAAAATATCGTTTTTTACAGCACAAACACAAATTCATTTGACGGTTCTCACCTCATCACCCGGGCCATGCCCTCCCGCCAGAGCCAGTGGGATGCCCTTGCCCGGGACTTTCCGGACTGTCATTTTTTTGTGGTTACTCAGCGTCCCGGCTCCTTTCTGCTTGACCTGAACCGCAATGCCCTTTCCGGACAATCCTCATGCGTAGAATATCTTCTTGCAGACGACCTTGCTCCAGATGCCGTGGCTGAAAAAATCCTCGCTTGCAAACCGGACATTGCCATTGCCGCTACCTTCTGGGTCACACCCTTTGACTGGCTGGGTATACAGGATGCCCAGATTGCAGACATACTGCGCCGGAAAGGCGTCCTGACCGTCTGTCATCCCCTGGAAACAATGCTTGCCTGCTTTGACAAATACCAGCCCCGCCTGCTCCTGGAAAAACATGGCTTTTCCCTTCCAAAGGCAGTATACATCCACCATGAACAGTTCTGGGCAGAACGCGGTCACCGGGAAGTCCGCACAAATGCCTACAAAGCCGCCATCCTTTCCCAGCTGGAAAAAATGCACTATCCCGTCGTCATTAAGGATACCGTAGGATTAAGTTCATACGGCATGGAAGTGGCGGTTTCTTACAAGCAGGCCCTTTTCTATCTTTTTTCCGGCAGAACAAACGGAGACCGCCTTGTAGAAGAGTTTATCCCCGGCCAGCAGTTTGGAACAGAAATCTATGGAAGAGATGGAAAATACACGGTTCTGCCTCCCTGCATGTTTTCCGTAAACCGTTATGGCATTACCAGTCCCAAACAGAGCGTCAAAATCGGCCCGGCAGATTCAGAACATTACCGCCTTGCAGAACTAAATGCCATGCTTACATCCCTTGCAGAAAAACTGCAGCTTTCCGGCATAGCCCAGGTAGATTTGATTTTTAATGAAGAAGGCTGGCATATCATAGAAATAAATCCCCGCCTTTCCGGCATGACAGAAACCTATGCCGCCTCCCTCAAAACATCTGTCTTTCATATTCTCATGGACATTGCATGCAATTGCCATGACCATTTTTCTTCACCTGCACCCGTACTCAACTGCAAGCTTCCCATTTGCAGCGATGACCTGCTGGAAAAAGTCTTTGCCCGTCCGGAAATTTCCTTTCTATATCAGATTTTCAATGAAGCGGCAAAGCAGGAAAGGGAAAAAGGCTATTGCGAAGTCGTTTTTTCATCAGATTCTTCTGTATCTTCACTTGAAGAACTGCTCCTGCGCTTTTCCTCTGATTATCCTTCCCTTATCGATCCGAAATTTCTTGCTGACAGTCAGAAAATTATTGCTTGTTTAAAAGAAGATTAAAAAAATCTTAAAAAATCCTTAAAAACTATTGACATTTAAGGGGACGGAGAATACACTTAAGCAAGCTTGTAAAAAAGCTGATAAACTCTCTCCGATGTCCAGTTTTACTGGACGACGTGGGGTTCTAAAGTGCGTTGCATTTTGGGACCCCACGTTTTTTTGAGTCTGCATGTAAAAAATGCAGGTCAGTTTAGCCCTTGTTGTAGTAGTTTGTGTGTGCCGGAACTGATTTTGTCACCCAGGTGTTGCCGCCAATCGTACAGCCTTCGCCTATGACTGTTTCTCCGCCTAAAATCGTGGCATTGGCATAAATCGTAACATTATCTTCAATAGTAGGGTGGCGTTTTTTATCCATATATTCTTTCTTTACGCTTAAGGCACCTAGTGTTACGCCCTGGTAGATTTTTACATTTTTTCCGATAACAGTTGTTTCGCCAATGACAATGCCCGTGCCGTGGTCAATAAAGAAGCTTTCGCCAATTTGTGCCCCCGGGTGAATGTCTATGCCCGTGCGGCTGTGGCTGTATTCCGTCATGATGCGGGGAATAACGGGAACTCCGCTTTTGTAAAGAAAGTGTGCCACCCGGTAAATGACGATGGCATCCAGTCCCGGGTAGGAAACAATGACTTCTTCGTCGCTTTTTGCAGCCGGATCCCCCTCGTAGAGGGCCTGTATGTCCAGATAAATCTGACGGCGCAGTTCGGGAATCTCGTCAATCAGGGCAATGGAAGTTGCTTCTGCAAGTCCAAAGCAGCGGGATTTTTCCACATTTTTGCTGTCGTCCTGCTTGCGGATTTCATAAATAAAGGCCTTTTGAATTTCTTTTGTGAGCATGGAGATGATGCGGTTGATTTTCTGTCCGGTTTCGTAGCGCAGGTTTGTGGCGTCCAGAGTCTCAGCTCTCTTGTATCCCGGATTGATAAGGCTCTGCAAGTCGTGAATAATCGTAACGACATTCTCCCTGTTGGGAAAACTTTCTGCCCCCGAGCAGTTTATTCCGCCGTATGTTGCGTATGACTGTAATATCTTTTCAACCTGTGCATCAATTCCCATGTGTATCTTTTTCCTTAGAAAAATGATTTCCAATCAAGTTTATAGGAAGATAGCACAAATTTATTTTAAAATCTAGCGTCTCTTCCCTTGACTAAAGTTTCTGTCTTGGATATAGTGTTAAAACGCATAATTATCATGTACCTGCTCTTGTAGCTCAGTTGGTAGAGCACCGCATTGGTAGTGCGGAGGTCAGCGGTCCGATTCCGCTCGGGAGCTTTCATCTTTTTTAGGAGAAATAAAATGGGTAGCAAGAAAAAGACAGCTATTGATATCATCGCTCTTCAGTGCAGCGAATGTAAACGCAAGAACTATACGACGACAAAAAACCGCAAGAACATTCAGGGTAAGCTCGAAAAGAATAAGTATTGCCCCTTCTGCCGTAAAGAAGTTCTGCATAAAGAAACAAAAGCAAAATAAGATATTTCGGGAGTTTTCTCTATCGTTCTGAATTGTATATTCAGGATAAAAAGAAGTCTCCCTTGATATAATTTAGGCCTGTAGTTCAGCTGGTAGAGCATCGGTCTCCAAAACCGAGTGTCGCGGGTTCAAATCCTGCCGGGCCTGTACTTATAAACTGTAGTCTCTGACTGCGGCTTTTTATCAAACGAGGACGAGAAAATGGGAAAGATGGTAGGTTTTCTGAAAGAATGTGGTGCTGAACTCCGCAAGGTTGTCTGGCCGACACGTGAAGATGTTGTTTCCTCTGTAAAAGTTGTAATTATTTCTACAATTATCATTGCAATTATTCTTGGTGCGCTGGACTTGTTGTTTACAACAGGTATGGGTCTCGTTTTCTAGGATTAACTCATGGCAAAAAGTTGGTATATTGTCCATACATACACAGGTTACGAAAATAAGATTGAACGTACAATTCGCCAGATGCTTGAAGCAGGTGAACTTGATTCAAATATCGTCAGCGATGTAAAAGTACCTGTTGAAGAAGTTGTTGAAATTAAAGACGGTAAAAAGCGCTCACGCAAGAATAAATTCCTTCCCGGCTATATCATGATGGAAATGGATCTGCCTGAAATCGGCTGGAAGGATGTTTGTGGTGCAATCCGTCATATTCAGGGTGTAACCGGTTTTGTCGGTACAAACCCCAATGTTCGTCCCCGCCCGATTTCTTCTGGTGAGGCAAAAAATCTTCTGCAGAAGTCTGGTGACATCAAAGGCGAAAAGACTGTACGCGTAAAGCAGAGCTATGAACTTGGTGATCAGGTTAAGATTACCGAAGGTCCTTTTGCATCCTTTTCCGGTACAGTTGAAGAAATCAATGCAGAAAAGAATAAACTGCGCGTTATGGTGCAGATTTTCGGCCGTGCAACTCCCGTGGAGGTGGACTTGCTGCAGGTTGAAAAAGCGATCTAATTACAGTATTTAGCATAGTTTTTGAGTTTTCATAAAAAAGTGAAAACTTGATTCCTATACTTTGGGAGAGGTGCATATCCGTTGGATAAAGGCACTTCGCTAGAACAGGCGGTCTGCATGACAGACAGTAAGTCCTGATTCACCACCAAAACAAGGAGCTAAAAATGGCTACAAAAAAGGTTACGGCTGTCATCAAACTGCAGTGTCCTGCAGGTTCTGCGACTCCGGCTCCGCCGATTGGTCCGGCTCTCGGTCCCCACGGCGTTTCAGCCCCCAAGTTTGTCCAGGAATTCAATGACAGAACCAAGTCAATGGAAAAAGGATTGATCATCCCGGTTGTCATCACTGTTTATCAGGACAAATCCTACACATTCATCCTTAAGACACCGCCGGCTGCTGTTCTTATCAAGAAAGCACTTAAGTTGGACAAAGGTGCTGGAAACCCCTTGCGCGACAAGGTTGGCAAACTGACTCAGGCTCAGCTTGAAGAAATTGCAAAGGTAAAGCTGCCTGACGTAAACGCTAACGACATCGAAGCAGCAAAGAAAATCGTCGCCGGTACTGCACGCAGTATGGGTGTTGAAGTGGAGGCAAACTAATGAAACGCGGAAAGAATTATCGTGCTGCGCTGGCTAAGTATGACCCCCAGCAGCACTACGACGTTGCAAAGGCTTGCGAAGTTGTAAAGGATTTGCACTACGTCAAATTTGACGAGACTGTAGAGGTACATATTGCCCTCAAGCTCGGCAAAAATCAGACTGTGCGTGACACACTGGTCTTCCCGAATCAGTTCAGAGGCGAAAAGAAAGTATTGGTATTCTGCCGCGATGAACGTGCTAAGGAAGCTCTGGATGCTGGCGCTGCTTATGCAGGTGCACAGGAATACATCGACAAGGTAAAGGGCGGCTGGCTCGATTTCGACGTTGCAGTTGCTACACCTGACATGATGAAAGATGTTGGTCGTCTGGGTATGGTTTTGGGACGCAAAGGTTTGATGCCTAACCCCAAGACTGGTACTGTTACAAACGACATCGTTGCGGCTATCGGCGAACTCAAGAAGGGTCGTACAGAATACCGCGCAGACAAAACAGGAATCGTTCACATTGCTGTTGGTAAGGTTTCTATGGATGCTGCTAAAGTTGCAGAAAATGTTTCTGCTCTGCTTGGCGAAATCCTGCGCAAGAAGCCCGCAGATGCAAAGGCTGACTATGTTCGCTCAGTATCTGTAAGCTCATCAATGGGTCCTGGCGTTTGGGTAGACTTCAAACAGGAGGATAAATAACTATGGCAATTCTTGCAAAGAAAATCCAGCCTGCTAAAGCAGAAGCTATCAAAGCGGCAAAAGATGTTCTGTCAGCATACAATGACTACATCTTTGCAGACTACCGCGGACTGACCGTAGAGCAGATTACCGCTCTCCGCGACAAGCTCCGTGAAAAAGAAGCAACATTCAAGGTTATCAAGAATAACTTTGCCCGCGTTGCCTTTGAAGAAATGGAAATTACTAACGTAGCGGAATATCTGACTGGTCCGACTGCTATCGCAATGGCTAAGGAAGATTCTAACGAAGCAGCAAAGATTTTGTTCGACTTCGCTAAAGAAGCTCCGGCACTCAAAGTTAAGGGTGCTTACGTTGGTAAGGAAGTTTACGATGCTGCAAAAATCGAAGCCTTCTCAAAGGTTCCGGGCAAAAAGCAGCTTATCGCAATGCTTATGTCTGCTATCAACGGTCCGGCACAGAAGATTGCCGCTACCTTGCAGGCATACGTGGACAAAAAATCAGCAGAAGGCGCAAACTAAGCGTACTTTTGATGACGCACGGTCAGACTTCGTATGCTGTCGGACTGTCCGTGCCTGTCCTGCGCCTTACTGGTGCAGGCTACATACTGCGGAATCACCGGTACAGTTTGTATCGTCCGCAAAACAAAAGCGGCTCGTAAGAGTCAATGCCTAATTAAGGAGAAGATAATATGGCAGCTATTTCAAAAGAAGACATTCTTGAAGCAATTGCAAACATGACTGTTCTGGAAGCATCAGAACTGGTTAAAGCAATGGAAGAAAAATTCGGCGTTACTGCAGCAGTAGCAGTAGCAGCTGGTCCCGCAGCAGGTGGTGCAGCAGCTGGCGCAGCTGAAGAGCAGACAGAATTCACTGTTACTCTGGAAAGCTTCGACGCAGCAAAGAAGATTCCGGTTATCAAGGCAGTTCGTGAAGTTACTGGTCTTGGTCTTGGCGAAGCAAAAGCTCTCGTTGAAGGCGCACCGAAAGAACTCAAAGCAGGTGTCAGCAAGGCTGATGCAGATGCAATCATCGCTAAAATCACCGAAGCTGGTGGTAAGGCTTCAAAGAAATAACATCTCTTGCAGATGTGGCACTGCTTGCAGAAAAAGAGCCTAAAAATTTCTGCAAGTGCCAATATTTCATAAAAACAGGCGCAGACAGATTCGTGCCGCAAAGCTCCTTTATTGGGATTTTTGACACGTTTCTGGCGGGGCCTGTTTTTGTGCATAGACCAGGAAATTAAAAAGTTTATAAACCAGGCGTTCTTTTTGTGCTGAGTGCTTTTTTTGCAGGTTCTGTAAAAATCAGTATCTTGTAGCAAACTGATTCGTCAAATCTACAAAATGAGGTATATGATGTTCGCCAAATCCCGAACAATCAACCGTCAGTACATCGGTAAGGATATCCAGAATTTTATGGAAATTCCTAACCTTATCGATATTCAGTTGTCATCCTACGAAAATTTTCTTCAGAAAGAAAAAATCGACAGCAAAGAGCCGTTGGAAAATAAAGGTCTCCAGGAAGTATTTACTTCAACATTCCCTATTGAAAGTCCCGACGGAACCATGTCTCTTGAGTATGATTTCTATGAACTTGATGAAGAGAATATTAAATTCTCAGAATTGGAATGTAAGCAGAAGGGCCTGACCTATTCTGTTCCGCTTAAGGCAAGAATCAACCTGTCCTTTAAGGAAACCGGAGCCATTCTGCAAAAAGATATCTACATGGGCGATATTCCGCTCATGACCGACCGCGGCACATTTATCATCAATGGTGCTGAACGCGTCGTTGTTTCTCAGATTCACCGTTCTCCTGGTGTTATCTTTAACCATGAAAAGGGTGTTTATTCAAGCCGCATTATTCCCTACCGCGGTTCATGGCTTGAATTTGAAATTGACCAGAAAAAAGAGCTCATCTACGCAAAGATTGACCGCAAGAAGAAGATTCTCGGTACCATTTTCCTGCGCGCTCTGGGCTACACTTCACGCGAAAAGATTATTGAGGCTTTCTATGTTACAGAAATGACCAAAATCAACGCGGAAGACAAAGATTCCCTGGTAGACAAAGTGCTTGCAAAAGCTGTTCTCATCAGTGAAGACGGAGAAGAAAAAGTCCTCTTCAAGGCTGGAACAAAACTCCGCCTGCATGATGTAGACGACCTGATTGCAAACAATGTATCAGAAATCTGCACAATCGTTTTTGATGCCCGCAAAGTAAAGGGTAAGAAGGAAGAATGGAATCCTTCTCTGGACAGCCAGATTATCATCAACTGTTTTGAGAAAGAGGAAATCAACTTCGCAAAAGAAGGTGCAGAAAACGAAGAGCCTACAAAAGAAGACGCGCTGGCTCACGTATACTCAATCCTCAAACCGGGCGAGCCTGTTTCTTCACAGAATGCAGAAGCAGAACTGCGCAATATGTTCTTTACTCTGCACCGCTACGATCTGGGACGCGTTGGACGCTACAAGCTGAACAAGAAATTCTCTGAGTTCCAGGACGAAGTAGAAGATTTGACTCTTACAGAAAACGATATCATCAGCACAATGAAATATCTGATTAAGGTATACATTGGAAATGCTGCAATTGACGATATCGACCATCTGGGTAACCGCCGCATCCGTTCTGTTGGCGAATTGATGACTACAGACCTGAAGACTGCATTCAGCCGTATGGAGCGCATTGCAAAAGAACGCATGAGCCTCAAAGAAACTGAGACAATGAAGCCCCAGGATTTGATTTCCATTAAGCCGATTGTGGCTGCAATCAAAGAATTCTTCGGTTCTTCACAGCTGTCACAGTTCATGGACCAGGTAAACCCGCTGGCAGAACTGACCCACAAGCGTCGTCTTTCTGCTCTTGGTCCGGGCGGTCTTTCTCGTGACCGTGCAGGCTTCGAAGTCCGCGATGTACACTACACACACTATGGACGCATGTGCCCGATTGAGACCCCTGAAGGTCCGAACATCGGTTTGATTGTGTCTCTGGCAATTTATACCCGCGTAAACGACTACGGCTTCCTTGAAGCTCCCTACCGCAAGGTAGAAAACGGAAAGGCAACCGACAAAGTTGAATATCTTTCTGCTATTG
>ODAI012493167.1_pt1 | contig 15240 bp, 13 predicted proteins | sample 1539321 | NCBI WGS metagenome assembly ODAI01 (sample SAMN02144231, study PRJEB22623) | gut metagenome | biome: sheep rumen | host: Ovis aries | place: New Zealand
CTATGTCACTAAACTATTCGCCAAAGAGCAAAGCCACAAGTCCATGCTCAAAATATTAGGCTACTAACCGCCTAACTTCCTGCCCCCCGCAGGGGGCAAGGTCAATACCAATCGCCCAAGGGGCAATAATCCCCGCCACCATCGATTCCGCATCGCCGCCCGCAGGTATTATTGCCCCTCTCTTTTTTGCCACAGCTATTAATATTTAAGCAGTTTCAATCCCTTTTCGATTTACTCATATTGCACTTTCGGAGTGGGTTGTATCCAAGTTTGCTAGCCTTTCAGCTTGAATTCAGTGCATTATGAAGTTTTCTTCACCGAGTGGGTTAAGATGAGCTTATGAAGAGCTTATTGTGAGCTTGAGAGTAAGCGAAGCTGGGGCGATGATGGATTGGGTGCGGTGGGAGGTGTGTTTTCCTGAAATCGCTTGACAGATTTTTGCTGGTTAAACTGATTAGCTTGTCAAATTATCTGGTGCCGTACTGAATCGCTTGACAGGGGTGGTGACAATGGATAATGCAGAGCCATCCCTGACTGTTTGGCAAAGTCGGGGCGGGGCTCGATGCTTCGACCGATTTATTCTTCCCAAGTCATCTTCACCAATATCATTTGCCTCCCTCCGTCGTTTCCCGTGGTCGGTATAAGTGATAGGGAAAAGCTGAATGTGGCTTTTTAGGGATGGACTACAATAAGGGTCGCCACACTTAATCCAATAGCGGTATCGTTGACGGACTCGATGCCCACCCCCTTACTGATTACCATACAACATTGTACTCAACAGCATATATAGCGTTATTGATACCACACCCCTTCCAAAGCAGTTTCATTTCCACTCAAAAAAAAACAAAAAAAAATTGCCAATTGAAAAAAAAGTAGTATCTTTGCACTATAATTAAATAGCACAATTAACAATTTAAAATCTTATCATTATGAAGAAAGTTCTTTTGGCTCTTGCCGTTATCGCAACCGTTGCCTGTTTCAGTTCTTGCAAGAAAACTTGTAGCTGCACCACTTATGCTGCCGGTTCCGTTGTCTCCACTACCGAAGTCGACCTTAGCAAATACGAAGGCGTGAAGAAATGCAGTGACCTTCCTCTCAACAACTACTCTACCGCCGCCCAGACCGGCATCAAGTGCGAATAAAGTAATTGGTCCATTAACCCTTAAAAAGATGGGAGACAGATATTCTGACTCCCATCTTTTTTTTTGGATTGTGAATTATTAGCAGTCTGCAACTTGCATCACTCAGGCAATCGCCGCACACGCACCGAAACATCCGTCCCACCTAAGCCGGCTCCCTCTCGTCACGGCATAGCGAAAACTCTTCGTGACATGTGGGTGGGCAGCGATGCCACTATTTTTTCTTACCGAACCCAAATGTAGGCAACTCCACATTGCGGAATGCAGACAGAATGGGATTACCCGAAGAGGTCTCGTTACCGTAGATCTCGGCAATGAGATTCTTGTATTTTTCCATCAACACCTTTCGACGGATTTTCAGCGTCGGCGACAGCAATCCATTATTGGCCGTCCACTCATCGGCCACCAGACGGAAATTCTTAATCTGCTCATGAGCCGCAAAGTCGCGGTTGGCAGCAGCAATTACCTCGCGGTACTTTTCCTTCACCTCGGGCAAAGCCAACAACGCCACATTGTCGCGATAGTGCAAATGGTGCTTCAGGGCCCAATAGTGCAAAGTGTTGAAATTGGGAGAAATAATAGCCGAGGCACTCTTTTCATTTTCACCCACAATCATCACCTGTTCTATGTACTCCGACTCGCGCAACTTATTCTCTAATAACTGGGGAGCTATATACTTACCGGCCGACAATTTGAAAATATCCTTCTTGCGGTCGGTAATTCGCAGATAACGGGGGCCACCGATGCCGGTACCCACCATCTCTCCAACGTCGCCAGTATGGAACCAGCCATCTTCGTCAATAACCTGAGCGGTATACTCGGGGTCTTTATAGTAACCCATCATCACATGGGGACCGCGTGTCAGTATTTCGCCGTCATCGGCAAACTTCACCTCTACTCCTTCCAAGATGGGGCCTACGGTGCCAATCTTCACCCATCCCTTGGCGGGGTTGTTCACGGCAATGACGGGCGAGGTTTCGGACAGGCCGTAGCCCTCATGAATATAGATACCCGCGGCAGCAAAGGTGCGCAACATCCGGGGCTGTATACTGCTAGAACCAGTAATTACGCACAGCTCGTGCCCACCGAATTTTTCACGCCAATGACGATAGACCATGCGGTCGTAGAACCACTGTGAAAGTTGATAGAAAAGGGAAACCTTTTGCAAGTTGGAGTAGTCCCATCGGGCGCCATGCTTAAATGCCCGGTCATAGATTTTTTTCTTGAGTCCCTTGAAATCTTTGCCGGCGGCATACAGCTTGTCGTACACCATTTCCAGCACGCGGGGAACGGCACAAAAGCCATCGGCATGCAGTTCCTGCAGGTTTTGCTGAATGGTACCCATATTCTCAGCATAGTAAATACCCACACCGCGGTATTGGAAATGGTAGTTCATGCTGCGCTCGTAGATGTGGTTCAGCGGCAGGAAGCTGAGGGCTATAGACCCTGCAGGCATGTAGTTGACTTTGGCATGAGCCAGGAAGTTGCTGCATAGATTTCTGTGTGAGAGCATCACCCCCTTAGGGTCACCCGTGGTACCCGAAGTATAAATCAACGTGGCACAATCTTCTGGACGGATGGTTTCTTTCAAATGAAGCAACGTCGGGGCGTTCTTTTCCTTACTACTAATACCCAATTTCAGAATGTCAAACGTGCGAGGATAGCCATCAATCTTCTCCAAAGTGTAAACCTTCGGAGCCTTTTCAATCTTTTCCAGGGCCGGGGCCACACGCTTGAGCATGATGCGGTTGCTGATGACCATATACTGCGCCTCGCTATGGCTGATTATATGAGCATAGTTCTCCACACTCAACGTAGGATAAATGGGCACATGGATAACACCCGTCAGCGCACAAGCCATGTCAGTGAAATTCCACTCTGGACAGTTGGCTGTCATGGTAATGATTTTATCGCCAGGTTTCAGACCCATTTCCAACAGTCCACAAGCCATATAATGGGCAATATAATAGTATTTTTTTGTGCTGTATTTAATCCATTCTCCTTTTTCCTTGGCACACAGAACGTCCTCTTTGTCAGGGAATTGTTCGAGCAGGTAATCAAGCAGGTCAAACGTACGTGTTATTTCCATTTCGTTGTAATTAAAATGCAAATATACGACTATTTTTCGGAATACCAACTTTATTTTTTCCTCTCGGCGTTGCCATTTTGAACCTTCCATCTACGTCCACCTTGCAGCCATCCTACCAAACCTTTGCTGTACGCTCGCTCTACACTCGCCTCTCGTTATTTGGTAGAAGAGCCTCTGACGTGACATTCTGCACCGTGGGAAATGCCCAACATGTATTGTTCTATCAAGTTTGATTATACGCTGATCCATTGCAACGTTATGATTTGGGAACGTGCGGATTCTGAAATCTAGATTGATAATTTTCAATCATATCTTATTTTTTTTGTATTTTTGCAATTTCTTTTGGATTGAAAAAGGAGTAAGAAAAGCATGAATATAATAATTGCTGGAGACGGAGAAGTTGGGTTTTACCTTGCCAAATCGCTGACCGAGTTGGACCACAACATCACAGTTGTGGACCCCAATTCCGAATTACTGAAACGCCTTGAGAAGGAGACCGATCTCATGACCATTGCCGGTTCTTCCACCTCTCCCAAGGTGCTGGAAGATGCCAATGTGGGCAGCTGCGACCTCTTTCTATCAGTGCTACACGATGAAAGTATCAACCTCATGAGCTGTGTGTTGGCCCGCAAACTTGGTGCCAGAAAAACCGTGGCCCGCATCAGCAACACAGAGTTGCTTTATCCCAAACACCGCGACATGTTCCGCGACCTAGGCGTTGACGAAATGGTCTGTCCCGAGCGCATTGCCGCCAAAGAAATCACCAATCTCATAAACAATTCTGTTGCCACCGAATTTTTCGACTTCTCGAGCGGCCTACTCACCATGTACCTCATTCATCTCGAAGCTGACTCCCCCGTGTCCGGACATAGTGTCAAGGAGCTGGTCCAGAACCATAACACGCTCCAAGTGCGCATTGTTGCCATCCTACGAGGCGGACAGACAATCTTCCCTCACCTCGACACCACCTTCCAACAGGGCGACCTAGTATACCTCATCAGCCGCCCCAACCAGTTCGACAGCATCAAACGCGTTGCCGGCAAGACCGAAGTGAGCATCAAGAAGGCCATGATTGTCGGAGCCGGACGTGTCGGCCGTTTTGCCGCCCAAACCCTCGAAGACAAAATCCACATCACCCTTTTTGAAGAATCTAAAGCCCGCTGCGACGAAGCCGCTGGCATACTCAACAAAACCCTTATCATCAACGGTGATGCCACAGACATCGAACTCCTCAAAGAGGAAGGGCTACAAAACACCGACGCCTTCATCTCCGTCACAGACTCTTCCGAAACCAACATCCTCACCTGCCTTCATGCCAAGAAGCTGGGCGTACATCGCACCATTGCCTTGGTAGAGAACACTGGCTTCATCAGCCTGTCGCAAGACATTGGCATCGACACCATAATTAATAAAAAACTTATCACAGCCAGCTACATATCTCGATTCATTGTCAAAGGCGATGCAGTCCGCAGCAAATGGCTCAGTGGCACCAATGCCGAGCTGGTAGAGTTCAACGTGGCCAAACATGCCTACGCCACCCGCCATACCATACGGGACCTATCCTTACCCCAAGGGTCTACCATCGGAGGCATCATTCGTGGAAACCAGAGCATACTGCCCACTCGCGACACCCAAATAGAGCCCAAAGACAAAGTCATCGTCTTCGCACTCCCCAAGGTTATGGACCAAGTGGCAAAAATGTTTGGCTAAAAAAAGAGTAGGTTCAACAATATACATCTCCAACATCTGTTAATCCACAATATACATAACAATTAAAGCGGTAACACATTCCATAGTTCGCAAATCGTACCAACACACGACACCACCTTGCCAATCCACACCAAAATAGAAGAATGGCCAGCCGAGAGGCTGGGACTACGCAGATTCAATTTCCGACTCATTGCGCGACTCACTGGAATTTTGCTCATCTATATGGCCATCAGCATGGTCCTGCCATTGGCTGTATCACTCTTCTACCGCGACGGGGCTCAGTTCGCCATCGTGATTTCTGGCACTGCCATACTCATTATGGGTTTATTCCTCCGCAACTTTGTGGGCAGGAATGCCACCTTTGACCTGAAGGAGACTGAGAGCTATTGGTTCACCGCTTTCATCTGGCTAGCCATACCCTTTTGCGGCACAATACCTTATCTTTTCTCAGGCACCATAGGCTCTTTCACCGATGCCGTTTTCGAGTCGGTCAGCGGATTCACCACCACAGGCTCCTCCATCCTCTCCAAGCCCGAGAACCTGCCGGAGAGCCTTTTAGTCTACCGTTCTTTTACACAATGGATTGGTGGCATGGGATTCATGCTTTTCGTTGTTGCCATCCTTCGCAAGTTGGGTGTTGGTGGCGAGCAGTTATACGAAGCCGAATTTTCCGGCACCCGCCAACGCAAACTCCACCCCCATCTCTCCAAGAGCGTCACCCGCCTTTTCACCATCTACTCCATACTCACTTTCACCATGATGGTTTTATTGTTGGTCAGCGGGACCTCTGTTTTCGAATCCCTATGCCTGGCCTTCAGCACAGTTTCCACCGGAGGATTTGTACCCCACAGCATGGGGTTAATATCTTTGAGCAACGGCAGCCTCAGCGTAGTTACCGTCTTCATGATTCTCAGCGGCATCAGCCTTGCCCAGCTCTATTACCTTTTCACTTTCAAGTGGCGCCAATACAGCCGTGACGAGGAGCTATGGTCCTATCTCGGCATCTTCGTCCTCGTCAGTCTCGTGAGCACCATTGCCTTTACAACCGTGGGCAACGACTTTCGCACGTCGCTCCGTTACAGCATCTTCCACATAGCCTCCAGCATGTCCTCCTGCGGATTCTACATTCCACAACCGCAGCATTGGTCCTTTCTCGTCAGTGTGCTCACCTTCCTGCTTATCCTGATGGGTGCCTCTGCGGGCTCCACAGGTGGTGGCATAAAGATTTTGCGCGTCATCACTCTTTATAAATACATTAGCAACTATTTTACCCGTATGATTCACCCCAATGCAGTCACTTGCGTCAAAGTCAACCAAAAGGTAGTAGAGGAAGACTACATCAACAAAATCTTTGCGTTTGTATTCCTCTACATCGCCTTCATTCTCATAGGGGCCTTCATACTCACCCTTTGCGGCTGCACTATTCCCGACTCTATATGCATGGCCGCTGCCAACATCAGTAACCTAGGCCCCTCGCCTCTAATCAACAGTTTGGGCGGCAGCCTAGACTACAGCACACTTCCACAGATAGCCAAATGGGCCCTCTCCACCCTCATGGTGGCAGGACGAATCGAGCTCTTTGCCATCATCGCCATCATGTCCCCGGCCTACTGGAAGCGATGAAAAAACGAACGTATAAATACATAATAATAGATTAGCTCATCACACAGATTAAGTACATATTACGTTTTCTCGGCATCATGCTGATGGTAGAGGGCCTACTCATACTGGCCTGCCTAATTCCGGCATTTCATTTTGCCGACGGCACCTGGCCTGCAATTACTGCTTCAGGGCTTTTCACCTTCAACATAGGCCTCTTTCTCACAGTCAGCTTCCATGGGGCCCATCGCATCACCGACAAGCGCCTGGCGTACCTGCTGGTTGTAATAATGTGGGTAGTCCTCTCCCTCTTTGGCACCCTGCCCTATTTGTCCACTGGTGCCACCACCTCCTTTGCCAACGCCCTCTTCGAATCCACTTCGGGCATCACCTCCACTGGTGCCACCATTTTCTCGGCAGTCGAATGGCTGCCCGCCTCCATTCTCCTTTGGCGCAGTATGACCCAATGGATTGGAGGTTTCGGCATCGAGCTGTTGGTGTTGGCCCTAGTGCCTTCCATGGGCATCAACAAATACAGCCTTTACACAGCCGAGGCCTCTGGGGCCGACAACACAGGTAAACAGACCACCTCCATGGGGGCCACCGTCCGCCACACCTTAGGAGTCTACATCCTACTTACATGCTTTTTCATAATGGTGCTGTGGAAGAGCGGCTTACACATATGGGATGCTGTCAACATCACCTTTACCAACATCTCTTCTGGAGGTTTTTCTATCTACAACAACAGCCTTGAGCACCTCACCCACACCCAGCAATACATCACGGCTGCCATCATGCTACTCAGCGGCATCAATTTCTCCATGCTCTACTATTTTCTGACCCTCGACTGGAAACGACTGCGCAACAAGTTCGACCAGCTCATCTGCTATCTTACCACCTTTCTCATCGGTGCCGTCTTTGCCATACTTGCCCTTGCCCTCAAGATGGGATACTCATGGGCAGATGCTGTCCGTTGCGGCATCGTGCAAACCATCAGCGTACTCACCACCACGGGCTCGTTGGTTGCGGACACCTCACAGTGGTGGGTACCCATCACTTTCCTTTTTGTGGTTCTGTCACTCTGCGGAGGCATGGCCGGAGCCACCACAGGAGGACTCAAGACCATGCGCGTACTCATTCTTATCCGCAACGTGCGCAAGATTCTCCGAGACCGCCTACACCCACGTTCGGTCAACCCGGTTCGCCTTAACCGCAAGCCTGTATCCGAAGACATCATCACAAACGTCATGGTCATATTCATGGTTTATGCAGCAGTGACCTTTGTAGGCATCATGCTACTCATGCTCAGCGGCATCAATGCTACTGAGTCCATCGGGGCTGCCATTGCTTGCATTACCAGCTACGGACCAGGTCTTGGCACTAGTGGGGGCTTTGGTTGCTATGCTGATTTCACCACCTCGGGCAAAATAATTTGCACCCTTCTCATGCTCTTAGGCCGACTCGAATGTCTCACACTCATAATCCTATTTGTGCCCAAATTTTGGTCGAGAGGATAGATGTGACAAAGATTACTTCCAATTATGGTACCTGTAGGACATTGGCGAATTATATGCCCTACTTGACTGGAAGATGCCAGACAGAGACAACCTCGCCAACCTAAGGATAGTTATGATACAGATAAGTAACAACACTTAGTTTAAAAAAAAATATAAATCTATAATAAGTATAGAAAAAAAGTAGTACTTTTGCAATTTGAAATAAAGTACCTATGGAGACTCCTATCATATCACTTAAGGACGTAACAATCAGTCACGAAGAGGGGCCATTACTCACCCATGTCGACCTCAAGATCGATGCAGGGGAGTTCGTGTATCTCATTGGTAAGAGTGGTGCTGGGAAGACCTCGCTGCTTCGTACTCTCTATGCCGACCTCGATATTGACACTGGCGAAGCCCGAGTGTGCGACTTCGACCTCGTACATCTCAAGCGTCGCCAAATCCCCCTGCTCAGACGCCGCATCGGCATCGTATTCCAGAACTTCCGCCTCCTTGGGGACCGCAATGTGCACGACAACTTAGAATTTGTCTTACGCGCCACAGGATGGAAACACAGCGAGATTGAGCCCCAGATTGTCAAGACACTGCAAGCTGTAGGCATAGCCGACAAAGCCAAGGCCCGAGTGCACAACCTTTCTGAGGGCGAACAGCAGCGTGTGGGAATTGCCCGCGCCCTCATCAACAATCCAAGCCTTATTTTAGCCGACGAGCCCACTGGCAACCTCGACCCCAACACTTCGTCGGACATCATGGAACTGTTGGTGGACATCAACCGGCAGACAGGCACTACGATGCTGATTTCTTCACACGACTTTATGATGATAGATAAATACCAGTCACGCATACTGGTATGCGAAAACGGGACTATTACCGACCCTCAACAATAAAATATAAAATTCTACGTTAATAAAGGGATAGAAAAAAAATAAAACGCTGAATTATGAGTGGCTGCTATCCCATCAGATTTCGGAACTCAAAATTCTAAAAGAAAACAATATACGATGAAGAAACACCTCTTTATAATCATGCTGGCCGCCTTGGCTATCATTCCTACAGCCAATGTTCAGGCCCAGTATCTTAAGAAGAAACAGACCACCGAAATTGCCCGAGAGGGAAACAACAAACGTCTTTGGCTCCGCAGCAAGGCCGACACCAACTGGTATCCCACGCCGGGAGGCCTATACGAACAGGTGACCATGCCCAATACCAAAAAGGGCAAAAAAGTAGAACCCATTATCGACCAGGGGGGCAAACACAAAGTACGTGAGAGTGCCTATGACACGGTGTGGAAATTCACCGCTTTTGATGGTAAGACATTTTACTTTGTCGACTACAACTACAACAATTTCCGCCCTCTGAAATGGCAGCGCGATAACGACCGCGACTGGGGCAAGTTCGATCCTGTCATGGACTATCTAAAAAGTGCTGGCCGCATTCCCATGCACCTATGCGCTGTCTTCGCCATCAACCCCTCAGTCACCGATCCCGACTTGCGCGACGAACTGATTGCAAAGGCTCAGATGGAGGCCCTGATTTCCCTCGATTATTTTCGAGATATCCTTATCGAACTAGAGATGAAAAACAAAATTTCCTACAAAGTGGCAGAAATCGACTGGCGCTATTGGAAGGACGAAGACTACTATCACGAGCCTCAGCCCGAAGACGAACTCATTCGAGTGGGGCTTATCTGCGACTTCAGTTCCAAGAAAATCGACCTATTGCCTAGTGCGGCCAAGAATGCACGTTCCTTTGCCGAGATTAAGTTCTTTGCCAACGATGCCACAATTCAGCCTTCTTATAACGCCGAATTAGACGACTTGGCCAAATACATGAAAGAGGAGAAGAATCTCGAAGTGCTGCTTGTAGGATATTGCGACAACGTAGGCACAGAGGCTTACAACATGGGCCTCTCACGTCAGCGTGCCGTCGAGGTGAAGAAGGCCCTGATGAAACGTGGAATACAAGAACACCGCATCGAAATCCTTGCCAAAGGTGAGGACGACCCTGTAGGCGACAACAATACACTCAGCGGCCAGTCTGCCAACAACCGAGTCACCGTCACTATGCAGTAACCAGTTTTTTGAACAACATAGAAGAATATAGAAAATTATGCGAGACGGAGGGACATAACATCCCTCTGTTTCTGCAATATTGGTGGATGGAGACAGTATGCCACGGCAAACAATGGGACGTTGCGCTAGCGCGTGACTCCAAAGGTAACATTGCCGCCGCCATGCCCTACCTCATCGGTTCTAAAATGGGCCTGCGTTATGTATTGCAGCCCCAACTGACACAATACAACGGACCTTGGTACCGTCCTAATGCCAACCAGCCCGAAGCCACACGCCAACTAATGGAGCACTTTGCCGATCTTCGTTTGGCCCTCTTCAATCAGAACTTCAGCCCAGCCGTTACTTCTATAGAAGGATGGAAGGGATACCAAAACACGTCCCGCGTCACCTACCGCATCGAAGACATCAGCAACCCCGAAGAGGTTTTCAACCACTTCGACAAACGCCATAGACAGCGACAGATACGCCACTGCCAACCGTTGCTGCATCCCACAGAAGTCCTTCCCTCCGATTTTGCCAACCTGCACACCCAATACTGGCTTTCGAGAGGTAAAAAGGACTTGCTTTCACAAGCGTTTATGACTCGTATAATTGCCAAAACCCTACAACGCGGCCAAGGCATCCTCCTAGGACTCAACGACACTAACGGAACCTTGCAAGCGGCACGCTTTGTGGCCTTCGATTCCCACTGCGCTTATTCCCTCCTCTCCGCCCTCAATCCTAGAGGGCATCTTGGGGGAGCCTCCCCACTGCTTTTCTGGCACATCATACAACAACTCTCCACACGCACCCGCAGTTTCGATTTTGAAGGGAGCATGGTACCCAGCATAGCCTACTCCTACAGCCTCTATGGAGCGCAACCCGTCACCTACTACCAGATGACCCGTTATAGCAACCCATTGATGCGCGCTCTTTTTAAGAAAAAAATATGATTGCCGACGACATACGCCATATAGACTACAATACGCTTCCTATCAGCGACTACAGCCGCAGCTATATTCTGCGTATGCTACCTAATCTAGATTATTATTTAGACATCTACAACCTCTGTATTTCCAAACTGCTACACCTCATGCACCAAAAAACCGAAAGCCTAACAGTGGTGGACTATGGTGGAGGGCATGGATTCCTTTCCTGCATGTTGGGGCACATGGGATTTGGCAGGGTAATATATGTAGACTACAACCCGCAGGCTGTCGAAACTATCCAGAGCATCAAACAACATTTGGGCTACGGGCCTGATGTTATTTTACAAGGCGATGCCTCCTCCTTGCGACAATGGTGCGAGACAAACAACATACACCCCGATGGACTCTTGGGCATGGATGTCATCGAACACATCTACCGTCTAGAAACGTTTTTCGATGACCTTTATGCCATCGGTCCCATGCCCATGATTTTCACCACCGGATCCACGCCATACAATCCTCTCGTCGTCCGCCGCCTACACAAGGTGATGCTTGCCGACGAACATGGACACAACGGGCAACCCGGATTCTACCAGATGCGACGCCAATACCTAGCAGAGCATCTGCCCCAACTCTCCGAACAGCAGCTAGACTATTGGGCCCAACACACTCGTGGACTTCGATTCAGTGACCTTTTACCAACCGTTAGCAGTGGCATTCATCCATCTATCAACGACCCCTATAATACTTGCGATCCAGCCACCGGCAGTTGGACAGAACGCATTCTTCCCTTAGAGTCTTACCAAGAAATACTCATACCCCATGGTGCCAAAATAGAAGTCTGCAACGGATTCTACAACACCCATCGGTCCGGTGTCAAGGCCTTTACATCGCAAATACTCAATAGTTTTCTGAAAGTCTCCGGCCCGTTTTCCCGTCCTTTGGCCCCATTTATCTTATTGACTATTACTAGTTGTAATGTGTAAACATCCGAACGTATAACCCCTATTAGCGCATCCACCTATTATATTTTATGAATATCACCCTACTAGTTATCTCTAAGACCGATATTGCTTACTTGCAACAAGGCATTGACGAGTACTGTAAACGGCTTAAACACTATGTCAACTTCAAACTTGAAGTCATTCCGGCACTCAAAGACCAGAAAGGAGCCTCGCCTGAAGAAATCAAAGAACGCGAAGCCGTGCTGCTGCTCAAAAAACTACAAGATGCCGACCGCATAGTCCTCCTCGACGAACATGGCAAAGAACACACCTCGGTGGGCTTTTCACAATATCTACAAAAACAGATGAACGCCGGTATACGCTCGCTAGTCTTCGTAGTGGGAGGGGCCTTTGGTTTTGCCCCCAGCGTCTATGAAGCGGCACACGACAAAATATCCCTCTCGCAAATGACCTTCAACCATCAAATGGTGCGTCTTTTCTTTGTCGAGCAACTTTACCGAGCCTTCACTATTTTGCATCACGAACCTTATCACAACGAATAGCATCATACTGCGCTTATAATACTAATCACAGTAACACACTAGCACATTAATATTAACTCAATCACTCATTCTTATGCAACTGAAACTCACCTACTCCGAAGTAGAAAACATGATTTCCCAAAAGGCAGGAAAAGAACTGCCCATGTGCTTTGGCGGCACACACACCATCCGAATCAACTACAAAGTGCCCCTGATGGGATCAGTGGGTTTAGACATCACCGTCGAAGGCGTGCGAGGCTCCGATGTCATCCTCTCCTTTGGTGGCGGAGCCGGCATCGAATACATGTTACGGGCAGCTATTACACAAGCAAAGAAACAGAACCCCCAAGCCGACACCATGGTGGAACTAATGGATGGCAACAAACTGCTACTACGCTTAGGGCAAAACCCCAACCTGTCACCCATGTTTGAGAACATCACCGTACAAGACATCCACTTTGATGAGCAGTCCATCCTCATAGACTTCATCCCAAAAGAATATCATAAATGACCCTCAACTACATTCATCACAGCTGCTTTGTCCTCTCAGAGCCGGAATTTCTGATCATATACGACTATTGGCAGGACCCACAGGGGCAGCTCCACCATCTTTTGGACGAAGCTGTGAGAGAGAAGAAGGAGGTATATTTTATCATTTCCCATTTCCATCAAGATCATTACAATCAGGACATCCCCTTATGGTGTCAGAAGCATGACAAGTGGCATTTGCTGCCCTCCTACGACACGTTGAGGCGACGACGCATTGACAAAAACCTGCCCTTGGCGGTACTGCGTTTTGGCGATGTGGTTGAAACGCGCCATTTCTCGCTCTACGTCTACCGATCCACTGACGTGGGAGTAAGCACGGTAACCCTGCTCCACGATGGCACCACCCTATACCATGCCGGAGACAACAACAACTGGTATTTCACCGACCCCAACAATCCCGATGCCGACCGTGTGAAAGTATCACTGGATCAGATGGAAAAGCTTTTTCTTTCCACCCTCCGCGACATCAAAAAAGATTTCCCTAAACTAGACCACGCCATGTTCCCCGTCGACCCACGGTTGGAGCAGGAAATGCTTCGTGGGCTCTTTCAACTACAACACGCCATTCCCATCGCTCACATCCACCCCATGCACTTCTGCTTATTCGAGCCTTAGCAAATCCCTCAATAGAGAACTAAGCGAAAACGAACTCACTTCAATAGAATTCAGATTATTGTTGCCGTATCCAATACCATACATCCCTCAGAAGTATAAGAATCCGAGGCGTTACATGTATACTAATCAAACCTAGTGCCAACATACCCAGAGCCATCCAGATTCCTTTGCAGCACAGAAACACTATAAATGTCACCAACAGATAAAGGAAAGTGGCGAAAAGTCTAATGCCGAAATTCACCGAACTGCGAAACTGCGGGTCCTTTATCTTGGCCTTGGTGATGAAATGTGTGGGCAGGTAAACTATCAAATTGCTCAACAACCAATCTTTCCAAATAGGAGCAATAGCCCAAACAGTAAAGGATACAGCCAACAAGGCCAACAATGATTTTCCCAAGTTCCACCCCTTCGAGGCAAACCACAGCGGCACACCTTTGCGGCTCAGCTGGGCAGCATATGCCGCACCTTCGGCATATCTAGATGCCTTATCCTCTTCACTCATCTGGACCATCTGCTCGCTGATATGCTTGCGAGCCATAAAACGTCCCCAAGGATTGTTCTTCAAATGTAGTGTTCTGAGGGTCTCTTGTGTCTTCAGATGGCAGTAGGCATACTCTTCGGCATAATGTTCCTTGCTGCTCACATTGTGCATCTCCCGCCCAAGGCCCTCGCGTAGAGCGTCTCGCATCCGATTCAACGCCACAGGCTCATTAACCTCATAATCTGCCATAAAGTGACGGACATCGATAGGTTTCCCAACGCTGACGCACACGTTGTGATAGACATCCTCATAATCGTCATAGTCAAGACCTACAGGGACAATATACAGCGGTTTATCACCTAATTCTTTTTGCGTACCACAAGCAATACGGAACATGCCTTTGACTAACGGCAGCATCTGGTGTTTGTCATTGTGGGTACCTTCCGCCATCAAACATAGCGGCACCCCATGCTCCAAGACTTGGCGGGAATTTTTAAAAACCTCATCATTGCGCGAGAGGTTATCGCGGCCATCTCTAATGCGGTACACTGGGCCTATGCGCAAGAAGTTGAGCGCTTTGGCCTGTGCCTTCTTTTGGAATATGTCGGCACGGGCAAGGAAAGCAGTGGGCTTGGGTCGCAACAACAATATTATCAAAGCATCCATAAGAGCGTTCTGATGACATGGAGCTAAGATGTAGGCATCCTCTTTCGGCAGATTCTCCCTACCCTTAATCGTCACTGAGCGATAGTGATTGTAGGTGCCATAGTCTACCAAAGGACGCAGAATGGTGTAAAAAAAGTTAAAATCAGCCAACGTATTTTTCATGCTGCAAAAGTACAAAATAAAATCGACATTTTTGAGTTATTGGAAAAAAATATGAAGACTATCATGAAAAGACTCCTCTTCATCATCCTCTTCCTAGCGCTCCTTCCGGCAGCCCTACCTGTTAGTGGTCAAATAGTTGCCGAGCGCAAGGTCCGTTTTGGGGCTATCCTCGATGGCGACACAGTACCCTTCTATCACCTCAAGGAGGTGCGCATTCTTGAGTCTGGTTCTCTTCTCAGCCAACAAG
>ODAI012713438.1_pt1 | contig 15238 bp, 16 predicted proteins | sample 1539321 | NCBI WGS metagenome assembly ODAI01 (sample SAMN02144231, study PRJEB22623) | gut metagenome | biome: sheep rumen | host: Ovis aries | place: New Zealand
GGACCATATTGAAGGGAAATCCGAGCGGTAAGCCACAAGTCTACATAACAAAACCGGCTCCGCGGCAGAAATTATTCGTTCCTGCTACAGAGCCGGTCTGTTTTTTGCCGGAGGAATCCGGTATTCAATCATTTCTTTTCTTTTTTTATATCAGCCATGAAACCGCCGCACGGTCTTTTGTTCTTTCATAAGTTCATTGATAAGAGTCTGTCAGTCTGATGTCATACTATTGATTAATTCTACACTCTCAAGTCCGACTTCAAATTCCTGAAGCGTAAGGCAAGCATCTTTTCGATAGTCGTGAGCACCTCGTTCCTGAAAATCTGGCATGATGACGCCTTTGCCTTTAAGCGCGTCCTTGTATTTCTCCTGCACCAAATCAAATAGCTTTTCAATCGGACCCTTGAGGTCAGGTCTGAAAGCGGGGAGACTGATCAACGTTACGCCAAGTTCCGTGATCTGTTCAAAAGTCTCTCCTATGTATTCAGTGCCCATATCAGTAACCATCACACCGGGAAGTTGATGAGCAGGCCATTGACGTTCCTGGATAATAATCCCCATCTTTCTGCAGACCTCTGTTTTATCTGTAATCATGTTCAACATCAACTGTCTCAGTGAATACACGCCACCTTCCCAAAGGAGGGTATAGCCGAGGCATAACGAAGTATTGGCATCGACACCAGCTACGAGAATAGGACGGCCAACAATCTGTCCCTCTTTGTTCACGAGGTAAATATCACAGACTGTAGCGTCCAGCATTCCGACTCCGATGTAAGGTGCAAATTCCTGAACACCTTCACCGAGGAGAGGACGGTCATTCCGCTGATAGTTCTTCAATCCGTTTCGGCTGATAAGGTAGTTCTCCTGCTTCCGGTATCTCGACTCAAAGTACCGGAACTGCCGGAGAGAAGGGTATTCCGCAAGCAGCTTACCCTCAGCGTCACAGTACCGATCTTTAAGCAAATGAATGTACGCCTCCGTTAGCTTGCTTTTCTTCGTTGTATAGAAATATTTGTTCAGCGCCCATCGCATGTTTTTCTGATCCTGCGATAAATTCTGCTTCGTCGCACGAACAGCCGGAGCCAGCGCAGCAACATCCTGTGCAGCTAAATATCGGCACAGGTATCTCCGCAGCGTCTGCTTGGAGATATCTTTATCAGAAGAGACCTTATCCAGTATACGACAGCGTTCTTTATCTTCCTTCAGAAAAGACAGGATTGGTGCGATCAGAGTGAATCGTTCATGGGCAATACGCCTTTGCCCCGGTGTGAGGTCTACATCTGGCGTTTCAAGAGCTACTATCGGATAAGACTCCAGTTCAGCAGTTGCAATCCATTCAGGCATGGTTCGTCCGTTACAATCGATGCAGAGGCATCTGTCGCCTGATATGGACAGCACACGCAGTTTACTGTCTCCGCACTGCAGAATGTCATTTTTCCTCATAGGGATGAACCTCCCTTCAATGATGCAGGCAAAACCTGATTACCGTTTGGTGTCAAATCGTCACTTTCCCTCACCATAGGGGGATTTGACACCATCGCTGAAAGCCTGATGTTTACTGGGTTTTCACGTTCTTCCGCTTTCAAACATTTTGAAATTGTTTGGGAACCACAGAGAGATTTATTCGTCCGCTTCATCGACATTCTCCTTCTCGACGACGATCCCCCAATCTTCTACGCCCTGAGAGAGCCAGTAGTTACGGGAGATGTCCAGTAGTCTTGCTGTAGATGGTCTGCTCAAATTCTTTCGCCATACACATTCTCTAACCATTGTGGAGCCATCCCTCTTTACAACAACAACATCGGATGTGTATTGATCGTCTTCAACGCCAATGAGCTGCACATTGCATTTAAAGGAGATGATTTCCGTATCCTCTTGGAGTAAAGCCACGAACGCTGTTTGAATTTTGTTATACGTTCTGCAGACCTCCTCACATTTACTGAAACTCTGTTTGATGCACTGCACGCCTCGGTAATTTTTCTTTTTCATCTGTACCTCCATAAATCGCCAATATTCTCGCCAAAGTTCACAGATACTCGCCAAAAGTTGAAAATTGGCGCCAGTTTTGGCGTTTTCCTTCAAACTTTGGCGTTACCTCTTCAATGAAAAGCCTTGTGTTTCCTACATTCTCGATCGCTCCTTTCTTCTCGCCAAAATTGAAAAGCCAAAATCACTATGTCCCCTTACAACCTCCTTGAGCGTCTTTTCCTCAAAAAATGACACTTTCGTTGATCGTCCGGACATTCATTATCAACGTGCACTGCACAGCTATTTTTCTTCTTCTTTCTCCCCATTTTCCCCTTTCTTTTTCACTGCAGAAGGAGAAGCCGAAGGCCCAGCACCTAGAGTGTTTTTTCTCCTGCTTTCTTTTCTTTTTCTTAAGAGAAGAGTCGGAACCCCGCATAAATACTGGGGTTTATGGAGGTCGGGCGGAAAGTATGACCGAAATCATTTTGGCTGTACGAGAGTTTTCGCAGGGCGTCAGGGTATAAAAAAAAGCCTCATGCCACAGGGTTTCTGCAGCACAAGGCTTCGTCTTACTATATTCTTTTTCTTCTCTTTTTTACCCGGTCAGACGTTCAGCGAGAGTGTCATTTTCAGGTTCAAAGAGGTTGTAACAGAACATAGTACCTATGCCTTGCTCCGTAAGAATACCATAAAAAGGTTCAAATATCAATCAATTACATAGATTGAACCCCTTGATAGCGGTAGCATAATGTCATGACTTTCGTACTCTGGAGATTTCTATGACATTTTCAACACTAAGAACTGCCACATCTGTTACAGTTTGTATATTATACTTTGGAGCATGCCCTTCGTAGATATCGGTAATAATAACAGCATCATACCCTTTTTTTTGAAGTGCTTTCCAAATCTCATCTGTAGATAACGTTATATCGTCACTACGCTTGAGATGTTTATCTTTTAAAACCTGAAGATAATCTAATAAAACCTTCTTAGCCTTTTTGGGTTTTGTTTCAATATTTGGAATGGGTACTCTGTTATATCCTTCTTTATTTGCAGAAAAATATACTGGTTTCTTTGCACGCAAACGAGCAGTTACAATATACCCCTCTTCTGCATATGTATCTGCGTACAGTTTATTATCTGAAAACCATACCCCTGATCCAGATATGTCATGGCACAGAGAATCTTTTTCGGTTCCTCGATAAAAAATGTCTGTTCCATTAACTACTATTTGTTTCATTCTAAACATCACTTTTGCCCCTATCCCGACACTTATAATATTGTTTTATACATCATACGCTTTAGTATCGTACAAATCAATCCCTTTAATGTTAACTGAAAACCACCGTATCATATTGATTTGTAACTGTAACAGAGCATGTATTATCATCCTCATATGGAAGTCAGTTAAGAACATCTCAAACATCTTTGATAATGTTGTTGCAATCGTTTTTTCGGCATCCACTTTCCCGGCAATTTGGAAATTCCAACATTATGCAATTGCTTTTCGAGACAGGAAATCTGGATTTGATAAGGATTTTGACCGGACTCTCGGACTAGTTTTTTTCATAGCCCACGTTTTTGGGGTGTGTTGGATGTCCTTTCCAAGTATCGCATGGACTGTCCTTTCCGAGAGGCTGACCCTTTATGACAAAAACCTCTCCATTTTCATTTTCTTCCTGCAGACATTATTCTGCTTTTATATGATTCCTGTTGTTGCATTTTCCGTGACAACTCCATTTTTTTTGCTGAGTTCTCCGGCACGAACCATTCGAGGATCTGCACCTCAGAAAGACCATCCGCAGATGCAAGTACAGCTTCCTGCAGCTGTTCATCCGTGAAATCATATTTTTTCATTCGGTCTTTGATGGAGTCGTTCGCAAAAGACTGCTGTCCATCAGGTAATTCCTGCGCAATGCCTGAAAGCGTATATTCATACTCCAATGAACCGTTATCTTTTTCCAGTGGGTCCAAGCGCCTTAGCTGAGCAAGCGTTGTCGTAATCGCTTTTGTCATCCCGTTGTAATCATACTGGTTTGTCATCGAGATTCGGATGCCTCCGTAATCGGAGGAAGGCTTCATCTCCCTGAAAGGATGCTGGTAGAATCCAAGCGAGTTTGCATCTTTGAAAACAGGTGTTTTTTCCGTTTGGTATTTTTCATCGATTACCGGGTATGCTCCTCGTATAATAACCAGTTCCATTTTATTGGGCATCATCCGCACCTCATCAGGTGTCATCAGCTCCCGCCCGAGAACATCATCGCTTCGCGATGTATTTCCATTTCTTCCTGAAGAAGATGATGTACTGCGTTTCTCCACGGTCCATTTTCCAAGCATTTCAGAAATATATTTATGGGTACTCTGTTCGTTACCGCCGAGATAGATAAGCGTATCACAGTTACCTGTAATGGTCTCCCAGTCATCCCTGTATCGCGACTTTAGCTGTGCCAGATTCTGAATGATGATATTGGCAGAGATGCCTCTTGACCTCATCGTCGCAAGCATTTCTACGAAATCATTTGGCATCGCGATATTTGCAAATTCATCAAACCAAAAGGATACAGAGACGGGAAGCCTGCCTGTTTTTGTATTGTTATCCGCCTGAAAATACAACTCTTGGAATATCTGCGAATAGAGCATTCCAGCAACAGCATTGTATGTTTTATCTGAGTCTGGAATAATGCAAAAGAGTGCCGTCTTTTTATCGGAGTCCATGCCCAGTGATGAGATATCCATATCATCAGCAGAAAGCATATCCCTAAGTTCAGGGCTGTTCAAAAGAAATCCCATCCGACTGTTTGCCGAAATCAAAATAGAACGAACCGTGTCTACCGCCCCAGAGCGAACCATTTTGGAAGATTTGTAAGCCGGGTGGTCTATACCGGGAGATCTCCGTATTTTTCCTGATGTCAGGTCTTTGAGTTCCCACTCCGTTTTCAGTAACTCATCCATCCTTATGTCCAGTGCCGATTTCTCTTTTTCATTTTCAGGAACCGAAGCCTCGGACATAAGACCAATAACGCTGCCAAGATTTCTCCTGCCTTCCATCTTAGGATGAAGCCACACATAAAAGAATAGTGATTGCAGATACAGGCTCTCCGCCTTCTCCCAGAAGGGATCTGAAACATTTGCGTTTTTGGGAGTGGTGTTTTTTAGCAGTATGTTTACGAGTTTTACCACATCGTCCTGCTTACGGATATAGGCAAGTGGGTTGTACCGGTCAGAGCGGAGCGGTTCCACCAGATTTACAACCTTGATGGAATATCCGTGTTGTTTTAAATATTCTCCAGTATCCCGAATCAGTTCCCCTTTGGGGTCCGTTATGATCATGCTGCCGTTGCACTGTAAGATATTGGGCTTTACGAATCTGTATGATTTTCCTGCCCCGGAACCGCCGATTAGAAGCAGATTATTATTTAAGCCAGTACGGCGGTCATCTGTGGAAATGGCCATGTTTTTACTCAGGACTTTGTTCGACGTATCTTTAAATGCAAGCTTTTTTGAAAGGACTTTTGGGTTCTCGAACCGAGCAGTTCCGTACTCCCGACCAGCAATACGGCTGTTTACATTAACAGCATAATAAATCCAGCACACCAGAGCGCAAGCGCATCCAACCCCTATCCACATCAAGGATTTTTGCTTGAAGAGCAGGGGAAACGGGTGTGTAAAGTAGTAAAAAAATGTTGTCCCCCAGTCCTTAGCACTCAGATCTCCTGAACTGTCCATAACGCCAATGCAATATCCGCCATATAGAAATAGTATCAGGAGTATTAAACCAACAGTAATGCTGGGCTTTCTTTTATTACCAGACATTGCTTTATTCATCGACTTCTCCTCCTGATCGGATTTTCAGGTGTCAGCATCTTTTCTCCTGCCACGGGTTTCTTTGACAACTCTTCATCAACGGCCTGTTTCCCACTGTGTCGTGAGAGCTCTTCGAATAAGGCTATAATCTCGGAATCAGGTGAGATATCTGCAACGCCAGTAGTATCAGCCAGTTTCCGCTCTGCAGAGGTCTCCAGATTCGTAAACTCCTTCGTATCACGGCCGTCCTTAACAGATGTTGCAGCATAGTCTTCTGCCGTAATCAGTGTGATACCGGGCATTTCTATGTCCAGTTTTTCTTTTTCAGCCTTATACTGCTCCTGATTATCCAAACACACTCTCTTCAACTCATCCAGCCTATGCAGGCGTGACTCTTCATTTTGATGAACAATATCAGACAGCTTATCGAGGTCATCCAGGTTATACAAATACTGGGTACGATCATCCCCTGCTTGCAAATCAGGGAGTCTGGAATACTCAATTCCGTTTTTCCGCAGTAATTCCTCAAATTGAAGCAGTTGTTCAAGGCTCTCCGATTTAATTTCAAGAAATCCAAAGTTGGTTCCGTGTTTTACTGCGAATTTCTGCAGTTCTTTCTTATGAGCATAGTGAGCGATCATCGCAGAGATGATCACCCTCGCAGCCCTTATCGACATCAGCGTCAATCGCAGGCTGATACCACCCGCAATTATAAATGGTCTGATGCTATCTGTCGTCACCTGATTGGCATCGATATCGCTAAGCTCGCTTGGCATGGGTTTTTCTCCTTTCCTGTGTTCTGTCTGGAAAATAATCCATTACTTTTTTTCCTGATATGCTTCGAAGCAGATTGTTTTCCTCATCTACGACTCTGTATTGCAGATGATTATATATGTAGGAACTGCAGTAGGATCTGTCTGAAGCGGTTTGGGTGTCGGCACGGTAGAGCAGGATATACTCTTTTGAGCCGGGAATCAGCACGCGCATTAATTCTGTATCCTTCTGGTCATCCACGAACAGCACTCTATTTATCGTTATTCTGTGAAACGAAGCTTCAGTGAACGGCGCCGGCCTGAATCGGGAGGCATCTCGCATAATGTCATCTGGAGAGATGGATTTGTCGAAATCAGCGACTAATTCCGATGCAAGTTTTAGTTCGGCAGAAAACTTCTTTGCCGACGCCTGAAGCTCTCTTTTCCTTCCTTGCAATATATGGTATTTTTCTGCTTCAACAAAGATATCCTTATCTTTAAGGGACGCAACAAGGGTATTTATTCTCTTCTGCATATCTGGTCTGTCCATTTCTGATGCAGAGTCCATTTCCTTCCGCCACTTTTCGAGTTTCCGCCAGGATGCCATTGGTGTATTGTAAATCTGATTATTTACGCGAGCGAGCTCCTTCCTGAGTTCTGCCTGATTTTTAGCAAGCCCGTTTATGTGAGTCTTCAAATCCGCTATGGACGTAATATCATGCCGAAAAAGATATGTGCATCGGTCAGTATACTTGCCAAGTTCCGTAACATCTTTTTTGTATTTCCAAGGGGTCCTACTGTTGTTCACATATGAATATGCGTACCAACGTTCATAAAAAACCGTCTTGATTCCTGCTGGAGTTTCCACTGCCCCGGTTCTCTGTATATACTCCCGAAGAGCCTGAAGAATAACCTCTTCAGCTCCAAAGGCCTGCTCCGGTTTTCGCTCCCCGCCAATCCGCTTGAGAAGGTTTTCTTTTGCATACTCTTCGCCAAGTCGCCCGGTACGAACAAAGCGCTCTTTGCCCTCCGGTCTTAGTGAAAGATGTTTTCCGTCCTTGAGGTCATAGTGCATGTCCATAAGTCTCCGGATAAAATCCGACCATGTACGAGACATAGAAAGGGCAGTGTCAACATCAGCACGGATGACATCTGCCCAGGTGACATTCTTTTTCACAGTAAGAGGAGTTGACTTTTCTGCCTCCCACTCCGCATGATATTTACTTTTCCGTTCATTCTCTTTATCCGGCCTGAAATTGAGCGAGCGAAGTCTGTATTTCTGACACAGACTGTCTGTTATCGGCTGGATCCTCGCAAGCCAATCATAGCGACCGCTTTTCCACATCCTCCCATCCACATGAGAGACGGAATCGAAAACAATATGACTGTGAAGATGTCCTTTGTCTGTATGGATTGCATATGCGAAGAGATACTTATCCTGAAGAAGCTCCCTGCAAAAATCTTCTGTCAGTGCTCGCATTGTTTCATTATCCGGGTGCTCGTCGGGTGGGAGTGACAGGATATAATGGTATCCTTGGGTGCCATCAATCTTGTCCCAGGATTTCTTGTTGGCAAGCATATCCTCGTATGTAAGATCAGGATCCCCGCCACAGCTGCCACCGGGCAAAACGAGATTTTCTGTTTTTCCCGGGTTAGCGATATATCTCAGGCAAGAGTGCAGCCCGGTAGACGGCCTGCCCGCGGATGACGTTTTTATTTTAAGAAGCTTTGTTATTGCCATTCCGCACCAGCTCCTCACGATATTGATCAACTGCCGTTTCAATTGCGCTCATTTTTCGATACACAGATTTAACAAGGCTCTGAATCTGTTTCATTTCATTGGTCTGCACGAAATTATCTCCGTCAACTCGTCTGCGTACTTGTTCAACCTCTTGTACCAGAGAGCGAATTTCCTGCCGATATGCACGCAACTCTGCGGTCATTGAAGGATCGTAAAAGACCATGTCGACATCATGCACGACACGGCTTCTGATATAGGAAGAGAGATTCATCCCACAGGATGCAGCGTCTTTGCAGAAACGTTCATATTCAGAAGCATCCATACGGAATGTCGTCCGTTTTGTTTTGTTGTTTTTTACGTTTCCCATTTTTGTTCCTTTCATACAGCGTTAGCGGTCTTTCTGGGTATAAGGGGTATCCCCTTGCAAGATGTCGAAGAAGGACATAATGTCCGCCGGAGACGTATCTTGCTAACTCTTTCTTCATTACCTTCCCCGCCTCTTTTTTTTCTCATACAGCTGTTTTTTCTCTTGTATAACTGCAGGTGCCTCACGAAAATCGATCTCATGGTGATCGCTTCTGATGCTGTAATATTCACCCGTCATACCGCCGATAATAATGTGGTCCGTCAACGGACACTCCATTAGATTGCCTGCGAGTATCAACTTCCGTGTGACATCTAAATCCTCTTGGCTGGGGGTTACATCTCCTGACGGATGATTGTGCAGCAGCATAATTGACGACGCCCCAGAAAGTAGAGCGGATTTAAAAATGTTTGATACGGGGACAGGGCAACTGTTCTGATTACCAACTCCGATGACAGTGAAATTTATCGGACGCAGCCTCGTGTCCAGATTGACCACACATGCCACCTCGTGGTCGAGTTCCCGCAAAAGCCCTGCCATCGTATCCACTGCAATATCCGGGTTACTCAAAGGAACGGAGCTGTATAAGCTCCGCCCCTCCGCAAGCTTCAGGCGGATTTCACTTTCCCTTAAAATATATGAATTATTCATCATCCGCCTCCACTGTGACTGTTATAGTTTCGCCGGGTTGGAGCTGATCTATGATTTCGACCAGTTCTTCCAGTGTTACCTCTCGTATAGCCATTTTTATCGTCCTCTCTTTTTCTCCCCAACAGAAAGCGGTTCCCGTATCTGACTCTTACGTTCCTGGTAATCTGCTACAAGTTCAAGCCGTTTATCGGTGGCGTCAAAGTGATATACTGAATCCGAGAGAAAATCCTCGTCTTTTATGACGTCAGAGGCGTTGATTCCACGGACCATTTCTTCCAAGTTCTTTGGGTCCATATCGGGTGTATCCGGAATCAGAATGATTTCGTGACGAGAGGCTGGGCAGATATAAAAGTCGCCTTTTAGCATCTGGGAAGCCTTATCACCAAAACCGTCGTATGCAATTACACCCGCACCAAAAGATGTCATCCCCTCGGCCATGCACACCAACATTGGCATATCTGTCTCAGGCACGTCTTGCCCTGTTAGTCCGGAGAGAATGTTTTGCATCGGTATAAGTTGCATCGGGTGGTTGCGCTCAGCCATAACCATAGCATCTGCCTTAAGCTGTTCCTCCGACACCCTCCATGTCCTAAGCATATTGTTTGTAACAATCGCAGTTGCAGATCCGTCAGCTCTGTCATAAAGATGTAGGCGATAAACAACAGCGAGATCAGCCAAATCTGTATGCGGGATGGTTTTTAACAGCTCGGCGTTTTTAGCCCGGTTGATTACCTCAATGCTGAGATGATCCTTAACCCAACTGTAATTGGACAGATCAGCGATTTGGATTGCAGGACGTTTCTCCAGCCCGGAGTTGACAGCTTCAGCTACACGCTCCAAGACCTCGATATATGCATCTCCGTGTCGCAACTGCTCGTACGCAGGTGAGAGATCCAGATTTATACCGATTGGGTCTCCTACAAGCCTTACAGTAATACCCTCATATGTTGATTGGATTTTATTGACATTGCAGGGTTCAACAATTGCGGAAATTCCTTTTTGAGAGAACACTTTGGTGAGATCACCGCCTATCCTTGTGCGGAAGGATTCAAAATCCATGACTGCAGGTATCGGAATCGCAACGATCTTCCCATCCCGGTGCTCAAACCTCTCCGAAATCTTATACATCTCCAGATAGTGAGCCGTCTGTTCAGGTGTGAGCGATGCGAAATTTTCCTCTGACAGACCAACCACCACAAACGGACCTGCAATAACATCGTAGAGCTCTCCAGACTCATCTCTCAGAGCACGGTTCAGGTCCATGCCGAGCAGTTTTCCTTCATCGTTACATACCAAAGCAGCTCTGTCATCAAATGGATAAATAGCCTGAATCAGGCCGCCCACAAGCGCTTGGAGTCCTTCCAAGCTTCCATCAATCTCCTGCACAACAGCAGGTTCTCCTGGTCGTACTACGACCGCCCTCAAAAGTTCATCCATCGTTGTTTTCCTCCAAATAATCAGCGATTACTAACATCGATCGATCAATGCTTACACTTTCCGGAAGGAGTCGCCTATAAGACCTGAGAATTCCTTCTTTGAACACTTCCGAAAGATTACCAGCAGGACATGGTGCTTTTACAAGAACCTTGGGCATATCATCACCTACGCTTACGCGCAGAGTGTGATTAGCCGGCACATGGTCTGCAAATACCTTTAAATAACATAAACTCATTGTTTGTACCTCCTTATACATTAAGGATAATTGGGCCTTTTCACGGCTACAATTGACAGCGACTGACATCTAATGACATTGACGCACCCGTAATTTTATTCAGGAGCAAAATCGGCATATTCTATATGTCAGACAGTTGAAGGAATACAAATCCAAAAGTTTGTGTCATCACTTCTGACACTCTTTTGTAAGAGATAAAAATCAAGTGTAAAGAAGGTGAGTACATGAACGTTTTGAAACAAGATAAGGCGAGAACACGCTTAGAGGCATATGCGTCTATGCGAGATGCTGTTCTCAGCAAAGGCAGATTGCTGGAGTTGATTAAAGAGGCAGGAGAAACAACCGATCCTGCTTATGTAGAAATTGAGAAAACGCTGATCTCAGACAAAAAAGTTCTTAAAGAGTTGGAGATAGAAATTATCTCGACAATAAGCCGGCTGCAAGATGGCCCTGGAAAAACGGCGCTGCTAATGCACTATATCTATGGATGCCAGTACAAAGCACTGGCGATTGATCTGCAGCTCAGCGAAAGGCAGCTTATGCGGAAAATAAATACTGCCTTGGAACAGCTAACATCAATTGTTACTTCTGTTATGGAGGAGAGCCATGAAGACTAAAAATCAAGAGGCTATGGAAGCCTTCAACCGTATAGAAACCGGAAAACATGCTGCAGTCTCCCGTCCCAGAGACCCCCGATCAGACAGAGTACTTCGGAAGATGATCGAAGAGGCTCAGTCCAACGGAGACATTATCATCAACCTTGGAGACGGATATTACAGACCAGATTTCTCGAAACCAGATGAGGTGCAGGAATACAGACATTATATTGCGCAGAAAGAGAGCCGGATAACCGCACATCAAAAGACAATTAACGGCATGCAGAAAGCTGTACGGGAGAAGGGCATTCCCCAATAAGAATAAGAAGGGTCCTAAGCGGGCCCTTCTTATACATTAAGGCTTAATAACAGCTCCCATTTCTGTCAGCTTGTCCATCAGGAGCTCCACTGGTAACATACCAGCCTGGCGTTTCGTACGACCGGCGTTTTTCCAATCATTTCCCGTGAAGACATGGTCTGACTCATTATGATCGTTTATCCAACGGTAACGGGCATCGCCTTTAAGAGCATCAAGTGCTGGAATTGACCACAGACCGGCTCTATACCCTCTGATACATGAATCGAGGATAGACCACTCCATATTGCGAGGTTTGGCTTTCATGTTTTTATGATCAATCCGTCTCCAGAAACGTTCCCAGTCGTTCATTGTCCTTAGACATGATGTGTTGCTCTTCTGCTTACGGTATTCGAGGTATTCTGCAGCATCTTCGAATGGAACGGTGCTGAAGTTGGCAATTTCATAAGCAACCCCATCTACTACCGGTCTGCAGGTTTTAAAACTGGCTCTCACAGGTTTCCGTTTCATGTCATAATCCATTCTGAGGTGTTTTGTGACAGGCGTAATTGATAATAGGGTACCCTGTTCCATATCTCTGAACGATGTCCACTCGTTCGTGACATAATCCACTGTTCCAGTACGGCCAAGGACAGCTCTCATAAGCCACAGGCGGTCTTCGGCGCCGTCTGATTTAAAGCCTGATTTACAGCCATTATGAGCACATACGCCGGCATACGATGTTCCCTTATAATCGAATGGGTGTCCATCAAGACCACTTGCATGATCTTCGTCATCTGCTTTCCAATAAAGGGAGACATTTCCTCTCGTTGTATAATTTACGAGGTCATCCTGGACATGCTTTATCTCCCAAATCTCCGGATCCTTTCCATCTGTCAGGAATAGTCTCGAGCTTTCCATGCACTTTCTGATACCGTAGAGGTCCATAGATTTCAGAAGATGGTCAGGCACATCGCTTATAAAACCATCTGTAGTGACGGAACAGGTCATATATCCGGCGTTAGTACACTGGTTCTGCGCAGCGAGAAGCACTGCTCTTACAATAGAAGTTGTCATACAGGCGCTTACGGGATTGGTAATGACTGAACCACCAATGTTCTTCATTTCCCCGTCGTACGCACTCCATGTTTGTTTCTGGACAACATTTTGTGCGGTTTTGCCGTATCCCGCATTGACCATCATCTTAAGTATCAGCTCTTCAAGAGAGCCCTTTCCGTGCTTCTTTTTTGCCTTAAGACGATCGGATACAAGCTGAAGGACGGCAGACCTGAGCGAGTACGAGACAGAACCTGCTTTCTGATCAATAAGAGGATTCAGAATATACCCCGTCTCACAAAACACTTTTGCACCAAGCATAAGTGCAAGATAAAGCTCTGGTCCCGCAGCATATACCCCTTTTTCAACGCCTTCCGATGTTCTGGGATATACAAGGCATCCGTCGATATTAACAGGGATGCAAGGATACATTACATCTTCTGGAAATTCGAACCGGACATAAGCGACCATCAAAGTAAGCGGGTTGCTGTGGTCTTTATTCAATGATGTAAAGTCGCTTATCGTTAGCTCGCGTTGCTTGATTTCGGTTCGGATTGGGTTCTCCCAGTCCACATCGGGAACCATGCACATTGCGGTGGGATATGCGTTCTGAAGGTCGTAATCATATGTTATAAACGGATAATATCCTATATCAGAGGAGGAATTATATCCGCCATGATACGCCTTGGATGCATAATTCTGAACAGTATTGGCCTGATCAGAAATTGGTTCCCATGAGCTTTGTTCTATGTACCCAGGCTTGTGTTCGCGTGCAATTGCCCCGTGTACGACTTTATACAGGCCGCGGTACTTACGCTCATACTCATCTCGGGTTTTGCACCCGAGTTCCGTCATGATTGCGTTCTTCATCACGTTTGCCCCAGCACTGGTTACTGTCACAGGAAGTTTCTGATTGTAGCCGTAAAGTGCTGCAGCATAAAGCAGTGTTACCGTACTGTCCGTTGATGCATAATGGAAATACCTGACAGGATCATCCATCAGCAGTTTGTTCATACCCCCAATTTCTGAGTCTTCGAGGACTACCTTGTCCCAACCGATTACGCTGCCCAACGCCTTCAGAGACCGCTTGTCTGCGGGAGCATGACACAATGTGTCAGCAATCTGCAATGTAATAGGATACGCATGGGGATTGTTATTGGAAGCAACTGAATAAATGGGATTTAAGCTCTTCGGCTGGATTCCTTTCGGTCTGAGAGTGACAAGCCCACCATGTACATCTGAGCAATAGTGCATAATGGGGCACTGGTATGCGCCGGTCTGGTCCAGAGTCGAAATATCAACTCTACCAGTGTGACACAGTAATACGACTGGTATCGAATCAACCAGGTCCCAATTGCTGGCAGTCTTGATTATATCTCCGTCGTCGAATGATTTAATAGATGACTTCAGAGCTTCTTCCTTAGAAGAGAACCATCTTTCAACGACCTCGTCAGGATTACCATTCTTTCTTGGACGATTACGCTTAGCCAAAGCCTTGTATCCTCTTACCTTCGTAAGAGCAATCGGAGAGAATGACAGATAATCCATAATCCTCCCTAGAGCGATTTCGAGCGTGAGGAGGAATTTCTCATGTTTCCGCAGGAACACAAACTCTACGAGGTCGGTGTCAAATACTGTCGAGAACTGCCACGACAATATTTCACGGGGCGTCGTCTCATCACCATTTTCGAAAAACCACTCGGCGTCGAAGGCAACGACCTGAGCGGTCTCATGTGTACGAGCAGCCAGAAGCGACGGATACTCCTTGAAGGAAGAGAGCACCGGCAAAGAAAGGTCTGTAGCATCAGGTAATGAATTGACGTTTTCTTTTGGTGTCAAATCTGTATACCCCACTCCCATATGGGTATTTGACACCATGCCGAAACCGCTGTATTTATGCTGGTTTTCGAGTTCTCCCTGTCCCAAACATTTTTCAAATGTTTGAGTATTCTGATTCATCACCGAACGTAAATTGCGACGTCTGATATACAGGTCAAACCTTTTGTTATAGTCAATCCTGTATGATTCACCAACGCTGCGCTTTTCCCATCCTTCCTGTTCCAATACGTTCTTGATCTTTTTGTTGCTTTCAAGCACCTGCTGTAATTTTGCCATTGTACCTGGCCTCCTTTGTCAAGTACGCAAGAGACCTTTTTTCGTCTCTGTACGCCTATCTAAAAGTTGCCGGTTGTCCAATATAAATTTATATTGTACAAAAGCATCGTAAGCGTCAAATAGGCAGTGTCTTTTAGACGAGTCAGTCGAATGATATCCTTGTATGGATAATCATTCGAGGAGGACGTCTTATGGATAAAGAGGTCTACAAGATCCGTTTGGAC
>ODAI013613078.1_pt1 | contig 15235 bp, 14 predicted proteins | sample 1539321 | NCBI WGS metagenome assembly ODAI01 (sample SAMN02144231, study PRJEB22623) | gut metagenome | biome: sheep rumen | host: Ovis aries | place: New Zealand
TGCATGGAAATATCCAAAACACAACCAAAGAGTACATATGATGCGATAGAACATGATTCAAGTGACTGGTGTGCCCCAGGGGAACAATAAACAATTTTAAGTAAGAAAAAAGGCTTAATATTAGCCAAGGACAACTATTTACCAATAGATAAAACAGGTAACGTAAACGTTCTAATTGTTGGACGGATCTGGTGCTGGTAAATCAGCGACTTACTCTAAACCAAATGCATATCAAATGCTTGGTTCATACGTTTTTACAGATCCAAAAGGGGAATTGTATGACGATACATCAGGGTATTTAAAATCACATGGATATAATATTAAAGTTTTAAACTTAGTTAATCCAGCAAATAGTGATGGATATAACCCATTAGCCCATGTAAATAGCGAATTAGACGTAGACGTTATTGCAAACACAGTTGTAAAAGGTCAAAAGTCTGAAGGTGGTTCTTCAGATCCATATTGGGACGATATGGCTGAAATGTTATTAAAATCATTAATTTATTACTTATTAGCAAAACGTCCACCAGAGGAACAAAACTTAGCAAGTTGTGCTGAAATGGTAAGAGCTGCAAACAATCATGGAGGAAGTAACTTATTAACAGAAATGATGAGTGAACTACCATATGATCATCCAGCTAGAATGTATTATAAATCTATAGAAATTGCACCAGAAAAAACATATGGATCAATCCTAAGTTCATTACAATCAAAATTAGGTAAATTTGATTCAAGAGAAATAGCTGAAGTAACATCAACAGATACAATCAACTTTGAAGAAATTGCAAATGAGAAAACTGCTTTATATGTTATTTCATCAGATACACATACAGCATATGATTTCTTATTAACAATATTTTTCTCACAATTAATTCAACAACTATATGACCATGCTGATAAAAATGGAGGAAAATTAAAAGTACCTTGTTTCTTTATCTTAGACGAGTTTGCAAACATAGGTAAAATTCCTGATTTTGATAAGAAAATTTCAACATCAAGAAGTAGAAAAATATCATTTAGTGTTATTTTACAAAACTTAGATCAATTGGAAGCTATATATGAAAAATCACACGAAACAATAGTTGGTAACTGTGATACACACGTTTTCTTAGGAAGTAACTCATTCAAAACAGTTGAATATTTCTCAAAAGAACTTGGAGAAAAAACAATTAAAAGAAAGAGCGATTCAATTAACAGAGATAAATCTGGAAAGAAAACAGGAAAAAGCGAATCTGAACAAATAATGGCAAGAGCATTAATGACACCGGATGAGTTAAGAAGAATGGATAATGACTTATGTATTATTTTTGAGAAAGGTTTAAAACCTATAAAAGCTCATAAATTCTGGTATTTTAAAACACCAATGATTAAAGAAATGAACAAAGTAAAACTAGACCATAATGACTTCAATGTAGGTGATAGAGGAGTATGGAGAAAATTCAATCCAAACAATCCATACACAGAAACATCTACAAAAGGTGGAAACGATTTAAAAGTCGAGTCTTTAGACGATTTATTTGACGAAGAAATAGAAAATGATAACGATGATTTCCCAATGCCTATTGTTGAGGAAAGTGGACCATCAGATTTAGATATTCAACAAGAATTAGAAGCAAAATTTGATGAGTTATTTGGACCTTTAGTTGATTAAAACTAAAGGTTTTTTTATTTAAAAAAATTAAAACAGGAGTTCGAAAATCTGTTGACGAACAGCATCATTTTATGGTATAACTGAAAGGTAACGAACGTTAAAAGGAGAGTATGATATGAAATTTGTACATATAGCAGATATGCATTTTGATACATCTTTTACAACATTAACCAATAAAGCAAATCTTGGCGATGTAAGAAGACTAGACCAGAGATTAGCATTTAATAAAGTTATAGATTATATAAAAGAAAATAAAATCCCTTATTTATTTATTGCGGGGGATTTTTATGAACATGAATATATTCGTTTAAGTACAATCGAGTATATCAATAATTTATTTACAGAAATACCTGATACACAGATTTTCATTTCACCAGGAAATCATGATCCATATTTAAAAGATTCTTTTTATAACAAATACTATTGGAACGAAAACGTTCATATTTTTGATGCAAAATTATCAGTATTTGAACAAGAAGATGTCGATATTTATGGTTATGGTTTCGACGATTTTTATTATACAAATAATGAAATGGAAAGTATGGAAATCAAAAACAAAGATAAATTAAATATACTAGTGGCTCATGGAACTTTGAATGCTTCTGAAACACTAGAACATGCATATAACCCTATGTCTGAAAAAATGATTGAAAGTAAAGGGTTTGATTATGTTGCATTAGGGCATATACACAAAATAGATTATAATACAAAACCAAATCAAAGAATTGTGTATCCAGGTTCAACAGTTTCTTTAGGATTTGATGAACTTGGACAACATGGAATGATAGTTGGTGACATTGAAAAAGACAAAATTGAACTAGAGTTCATACCTGTTGACAGTAAGGAATTCATTGTAAAAGAAATTGACGTAACAGAAATGTTAGATTTAGATGAACTTGCTACTGTAATTAATGGAATTGAATTTTCAGATGATAAATATTATAAAATCTCTTTGATCGGAAGAAGAAATTTTGAAATTGATTTATATAAATTAAATAAATTAGTTATAAATTCAAATATAATTAAAATAAAAGATTATACAAAATTAAATTATGACTTAGAAAAAATATCTAAAGAAAATACATTAAAAGGATTATTTGTAAAAGAAATTTTGCAAAAAATGGAAGAAAATCCAGATGATGAAGAAATATTACAAAATGCGTTAGACATAGGATTTGAAATTTTAGAAAAATAATATGCAAGCATGTATTACAATAACATGCTTGTCTATGGTGATGTTTAATTAAAAATAAAAACAAATAATGGAGTGATATACTTGAAAATAAATAGAATTAAAATCAATTCCTTTGGCAACCTAGAAGACAAGGAAATTGATTTATCAAATAATATAAATATAGTTTATGGGAAAAATGAAGCAGGAAAATCAACACTATTAAAATTCATAACAAATATGTTTTATGGAACATCTAAAAATAAAAAGGGAAGAGAATTCTCAGATTTTGATAGATATAAACCTTGGGGAAAAGATGATTTTTCAGGTAAAATAACATATCAACTAGACAACGGAGAACAGTATGAAGTATTCAGAGAGTTTAGCAAGAAAAACCCTAAAATCTATAACAGTAATATGGAGGACATATCTAAGCAATATCCAATAGATAAAAATCTAGGAAGTCAGTTCTTTTATGAGCAAACTAAAGTTGATGAACAAACATTTTTATCAACAATTGCTTCAATGCAACAAGAAGTAAAATTAGAGAAAAATTCGCAAAATTCACTAATTCAAAAAATGGCAAATATAGCTGGAACAGGTGAAGATAATGTTTCTTATAAAAAGGCTATTGATAAATTATATAAAAAGCAATTAGATGAAGTAGGAACATACAGAAGTACCGGAAAACCTATTAATATTGCGCAAAACAAGCTAAACGATTTGAAAAATAAAAAACACGAATTACTAGGATATAAAAATTTAAAATATGATTTTGAAGAGAATAAGCTTGCAATAGAAGAAGAAATTGCTCAAGATGAATTAAAAGTAGAAATACTTAAAAAGATGAAAAAAATAGAAGAAAAAGAAAATCTTGAACATGAAAAATTACATTACAATGTTGGTGTAATCAAAAAAGATGAAATGGAAATTTTAGAATTAATTAATGAAAAAAATCATATTCTAGAAGATAATGACATTGAAAGTGAAGAAGTGCTTGTTAGAGACTATAATGATAAAATCAATTCTTTAGAGCCAATAGAAAGAAAAAGATATGCAAGACCAAAAGTTGAAATGAAAAAATATATTTTTATGTCTTTATTAGTAATAATAATTAATGTTCTATTGTTTTTATTTGTAAATCCATTTTATTTGAAGTTTATTGGTCTAATTGGATTTTTGATAATATTTATAATGTTTTTCGCTGAGAAAAGAAAATTGGAAAATGAAGTAATAATAAAACAAAATAAAGAGGAATTAAGCAAAAAAGTAGAAGAAAACAAAAAGCTATCAATTTTTGAAAAGAACAAAAAAGTTCTTGAAGAAGTAAATATAATAAATGCAAAAATCGAAGTTTTTGAAAATGATAAAAGAGAACAATTAAGAATAATGGAAGAAACAAAAGAAAGAATAAAAAGCTTAAAAGAAATTGATAAAGAAAAATTAAAAAATACTTATAGAACAAAAGTTGATATTTATGAAATAAATAAATTAATAAATTCAGAAGATATTGCCGAAAAACTAGAAGAAGTAACAAACGAAATAAACGAAAAGAAACTAGAACTACATAGAATTGAATTAAATAAAAACAACATTATGCCACAACTTGAGGACTTAGCACAAGTTGAAGAAGAACTTGTAAGTACAGAAGAAGAGTATGATGGATTAATGAAGAAAAATAATTCAATGATAGTTGTAAAACAAGCATTAGAGAATGCTTATGAAAAAATGAAAAGTAATGTTACACCAAAATTCACAAGCAGTTTATCAGAAAATATTGCTAAAATATCAAATAATAAATATGGAAAAGTTTCAATAAATGATGAAAATGGAATGATGGTTGAACTTGCATCAGGAGACTATGTTCCAGCAGAAAGATTAAGTTTAGGAACAATAGATCAACTATATTTATCATTAAGATTATCAATGAACACAGAAGTTTCAAATGAAAACATGCCAGTTATTTTAGATGAAGCATTTGCATATTATGATGATGAAAGATTAGAAAACATTTTAAAATATTTAGCTGATAATTATGCAGACAAACAAATTATTATTTTAACTTGTACTAACAGAGAAGAGAACATTTACAATAAACTAGGATATGAGTTCAACAAAGTAAGATTATAATAAAATCATAAAAAATAGCCGCCTACATACACATAAGTAGGAGGCTTTTTTTTATGAAAAACATTTTAAAAATAACTTTTGTAATAATAGGCACACTTGTAGGTGCAGGATTTGCATCAGGAAAAGAAATATATTCTTTTTTCTTTATATATGGCAAAACAGGAATTATTGGGATTTTTTTATCAAGTATTATAATAGGATTAATTATTTACAAAGTAATTAAAAGGTGTGAGGATTATAAGATAGATAATTATCAGAAATTTTGCGATAGTATTGAGAAAAGTATTTTGAAAAATAATAGAAAAAATACTATTTCTAAATTATTTAATTATTTTGTAAATATTTTTTTATTAATAATGTTTTATGTAATGATAGCAGGTTTTTCAAGTTTTTTGCTTCAAGAATTTAATATTAACAAAACCATTGGTAGCATAGTAATATTGATTTTATGCTATTTTACATTTGTTGGAAATATGAATGAATTAATGAAAGTAAGTAATTATTTAATACCATTTTTAATTATTTTTATTATTTATATTTCAGGAAAAAATATAATAGCAGGTAATTTTGATAATTATATAGAATTAAGATATATCTATAATTTAAGTGATAAAAATAGTTTTGAATTTATGGGTATAATTAAATCAATTTTATATGCAAGTTATAATTGCATTATTCTTATTCCTGTTTTGGTTCAATTAAATACATCTTTAAAAGCGAAACAAAAAAACAAATTTTTAATTTCAACAATAAGTGCATTTATTATATGCAGTTTAAGCTTTGCTGTTTATAATCTATTGTTACAAGGAGATTTTGAATTGTTTAAATTAGATATGCCAATTATTGCAATTGCAAAGCAATTTGGAAAACTATATGGATTAATCTATACTGTAATAATTGGAGTTGCAATATTTACAAGTGCAGCATCAAGCGGAGTGCGGATTTCTAAATAACTGTAGTCATGATACAAAAAAATATAAAAGGAATTTAATTATATTATTGATTTCAGCAATGATTTTTTCACAAATTAGTTTTTCAATTTTAGTTAATTTTTTATATCCGATATTAGGAATATTTGGTTTATTTGAAATATGTTTAATAATTTTTTCAACTTGAATGAGCCTTTGCAAAACTAAAAAAAGAATAATTAGAACTATCATAAAAAACATATAATAAATTTATGTGATTTTTCTGTGAAAAACTTGCAAAAAAACTGAAAAACTGGTATAAATTTGGTATAAAGAATAAATCAAAAGAGGAATAAATATATGAAGTTATTAGAATTTAAGCAATTTAATAATTCAGAAGAAGAGAAGTCCTTAAACAAGAAAAAAGTTACAGCGGCAATTATTATAGTAACATTAGTCTTTATAACTGGGCTCACAACAATTTTGTACATTGTAAGTCCAAATGTTAGAAACTTTATGGATAAATACATATTATTTAAACATGTTGATGAAAACGATTTACCCTACATAAGTTTAGAACAAGATGAAAAGATTTATACATGTGCATATTATAATTATGTTGGTGTTTTGGAAAACAATGAACTGAAACTTTATAATTCATCAGGCAAAGAAGTGCAAAAATTTAAGATTAATATAAGTTCACCTATTTTTGCAGTACAAGATAATTATTTAGTTGTTGCAGAGAAAAATCAACAAAAATGTTATTTAATTAAAGATAAAAAAATAATCTGGGAAAAAGATATTGAAGGACAAATTTCAAGAATAAATGTTAATCAAAACGGGTATGTTTCAGTAATTGTATCAGGTACAAGCTACAAGTCAGTAATAACAACATTTTCAGAGGATGGTTCAGAAGTATTTAAAACATATTTATCAAGCACATTAGCAATAGATGTTGATGTATCAAAAGATAATAAATATATGAGCTATTGCGAAGTAGATTTATCTGGAGCATTAATAGAATCGAAAGTAAAAACAATTTCAATAGAAAAAGCAAAACAAGATCCAGCAAATGCAATTATTCATACATATGAAATTCCTACAAATTCATTAGTTACAAATATTGAATATCATGAAAAAGACGAATTAGTATGTTTATGTGATAATCAAATTTATACATTAAAAAATGGAAATATGAATTTGGTAGCAGAATTTAAAGATGACAATACTGCATTTATTGGTGTGGATTTGTCAAAAAGTTATTTCATGGTAAAGGAAACAACGTATGGAATAAATAATCAAAACTCAGACATAGAAATTTATAATACATCGAAAAATAAGTCATCAAAATACAATGTTAAAGGAATTGCAAAAAATGTATATGCTAAAGATGGCGTAATAGCAGTTAACTTAGGAACAGAAGCATATTTTGTTGGAGAAAATGGATGGCTTATAAAGAAATATACATCTAGCCAAGAAATAAAAGACATTGTTGTTTCAAACAATATTGCAGGTATAATTTATAGAAATAAAATTACATTTGTAAATTTATAAGGAGGTAAAAATGTTTATTGTAGTAGATTTGATAATTATAGCAATATTCGCATTATGTATTTTATTAGGATACAAACGTGGATTAGCAGGATGTTTAATAAAAGTATTGGCATTTTTTATTGCTCTTGCCATATCAATTGTTTTATTCAAACCAGCAGCTGCAATAGTAACAAGCACAACACAAATTGATGAAAACATACAAACATCAATAGTAGAAGTCTTTGAAAAAGATGAAGAAGCAAATAAAGAAAATGAAAAAGAAGAAAATAAATCTCCAATAATGGAATATATAGCTGATAAAGCTGAAGATGCAACAGAAGAAAAGAAGAAAGAGATTGTTAACAATACTGCAAAAGATATTTCAATAAAAATAATTGATGTATTATGCTTTATTGCAATATTTGTTGTTGCTAGAATACTATTAGGATTTATAAAAATTCTAGCAGATTTAATTACAAAGTTGCCAATAATAAAACAATGTGATAAAATAGGTGGGGTAATATATGGAATTTTACAATCTTTTGTAATTGTATTTATTGCCTTAGCTCTAATTACATTTATTTCAACAATGACAAGCAATTATGAAGTATTAGAGTTAGTAAACAAATCATATATTGGAAGTATATTAAATAGCAATAATATTTTATTAAGAATAATATTTTAATTAATTAGGAGTTGAGTATTTTTGGATAATAAAAATAAAGGAAAAAGCACTGGTTCAAAATCGGTGAATAATAAACAAAAGAAAAATTCATCTGTAAAAGGTGGACAAGGAAAAAATAGTAGAACAAAAAATGAAAAAGAAGCAATATTTCAAGAAGTAACATTAAATTTAAATAACACAGAGTATAATCAAAAACAGAAAAATAAAAAGAAGAAAAAGAAGGAACATAAGGTTTTAAAAGTAGTTTTATCACTTTTCTTAATAGCGTTTTTAATATTCGCAGGAATTTTCTTAAAAAGATGGCATGATAATGGATGGACATTAGGAGGCTTAGTTGCAACAATTTTAGGACATGATGCAAACACACTTGCTAATTTACCAAGAGTAAATATTTTAGTTGTTGGTCAAAGTCAAAATCTAACAGATACATTAATGGTATGTTCATATGATCCAAAAACGCAAGATGCATGTATGCTATCAATTCCAAGGGATACGTTTGTTGGAAGAAGTAGAAACTATGCAACTGGAAATGATAAAATAAACTCATTATACCAAATAGATCCTAACAAATTAGTTGAGAAAGTAAATGAAATTACAGGATTAAATATAAAATACTATGTAAAAGTAGATACAAAAGGGCTACGTGATTTAGTAGACAGTGTTGGTGGAATTGATTTTGATGTTCCAATCGATATGAATTATGATGATTCATCACAAAACTTACATATTCACTTAAAAGCAGGATATCAACATTTAGATGGAGATAAGGCTGAACAAGTTGTAAGATTCAGACATAATAATGACGGTTCATCATACCCTATGGAATATGGTGATCAAGATATAGGTAGAATGAAAACACAAAGAGCTTTTATAACACAAGTAGTTAAACAACTTGTAAAAGCAGAAAATATTACTAGAGTAGACGAATTCATAAAAATTGCAAACAACAATGTTGAAACAAACTTTAGCTTATGGACATTAAAAGATTACGCACCATACGCAATAGATTTCAATACAGACAACATCAAATCTGCTACATTGCCTGGAGTTCCAGATAAATTCAATGGATTATGGTTCTATGCTCCTAATAAGAAAGAAACAGAAAAAATCATAAAAGAAATGTTCAAAACAGAATTATCAGCAGAACAAGAAAAAAATGCTGAAATCAAAGTAAGTATTTTAAATGGTACAACTGATGATGAAAAAATGGAAAAATTAAAAAGTTTATTAAAAGAAAGTGGATACACAGTTGCTTCAACAGGAAGCACAACAGCAACACAAACAACTGCAATAATAAATAGAACAAGTCAAGATGATAAAGTTTCAAATGACTTAAAAGAATTAATTGGAGTTGGAGCTGTTTCTAAATCAAATCCAAGTAGCAGTGGAGTTGATTATACTATAATAATCGGTGCTGATTACTAGAAAACTGGATAATTAATTAAATTTTATAAAATATAACAAAAGAAAGAAACTAATAATTTTTATTAGTTTCTTTCTATAATCTTCTATAAATTTTGTCTAACTAATTTTTACATTCAATTTTTATTTTTTTTTTAGAATAAATTATGGCGAAAAGTAAATAAGCTGAAATTAATGCAACACCTACTTTAAGTACCATGTCTATTTTTATCCCTGAAATAAAAGAATTATTAATAAAAGATATTATTTTCGGATCTATTTTAGTTATTTCATCAAAGTTGGTAAATCCATATTCAAATAAAGTTTTACAATCTAAATCTCTATAATTTGTATTTGAATCAGATTCTGGTGCATTTAAAACAACCGCAATGAATTCCATATTATCCTTTTTCGCACTTGCAATAATACATGCTCCAGCTGGGTCAGTAAATCCAGTTTTCATTCCAGTAGCATATTCATAGTATGTGGATGAATCAGGTTTAAGTAACGTATTTGTTGTATAAAAACTCCTTGAAGAACTATTGCTAGGTTGCAAATCGTAATTAGTTTTGCACACAATATCCATAATTTGTGGATAACGTGTTGCGTATAGACCGATTAAAGCCATATCTTTTGCAGTAGAATAATGATTTTCATTATGTATTCCACTTGGATTAACGAAATTAGAATTTTGACAACCAATTTCTCTTGCTTTTTCATTCATAAGATTAGAAAAAGCTTCAACAGAACCAGAAATGTGAATTGCTAAAGCAAAGCCAGCATCATTAGCTGATGGAATCAACAAGCAGTTTAAAAGCTGTTCTACTGTAATTTTTTCACCTGGTGTTAGATAAGCGGTTGTATAGCTAGGTGGAACTTGTGAAACCATATCGTTATTTATTGTTACAACATCAGACATGTTACATTTTTCAACAGCTAGAATGGCTGTTAAAATTTTTGTTGTACTAGCTGGGTACATTCTTTCTTCAGCATTTTTTTCATAGGCAATTCTGCCGGTTGATTTTTCAATTAAAATACATGATTTTCCATATAAATTTAATTCAGATTTTTTTTCGCTATTTTCAATATTATCATTAGTATCAGTAGCAAAGGAGGTGGTTGAAAATAGTAATATTATAACTATAAACATTATTGATAAATGCTTGAATATTTTTTTCATATTTTTCCCCTTGTGTTTTGTATATATATTACTATACTGTATTATTTAATAGATTTCAAGTTTTTTTAAGGAAAAGTAAAGGAGGTTTTTAATGAAAGGTTTAATAAAAAATTGGAAAGTTGTTGGAATTATTGCATTTGGAGTTTTTTGCATTGGGATAGGTTGTTTATTTTATTTTAAAAATAGTACAAAAGAATTTAATAAAATTGATGAGTTTAGTTATGAAAACGTAGGTATAAATGAAGAACAGAAAAATGAAAATAATACTAATATAAATGAAAATAAAAGTAAATATAATGAAGAAATATATATACACATTATTGGAGAAGTTAAAAATCAGGGAGTAATTACGCTATCTAAAGGTCAAAGAATAGTTGATGCTATTGAAAAGGCAGGAGGGGCTACTGATTCAGCTGATTTAAGCAAAGTGAATTTAGCATATGTTTTATCAGATGGGCAAAAAGTTAGAATTCCAAGTGTTAATGAAAATATGGTTTACAATGAAGAATATGTAACAAACGGAGGAGGAGAAGGTATAATAACAGGAGCAGGAGGAAGTTATGCAAGAAAAATAAATATAAATACAGCATCACAAACAGAGCTCGAAACAATATCAGGAGTAGGACCATCTTTAGCGGCAAAAATCATAAATTATAGAGAAAAAAATGGAAAATTTAACAATATAGATGAGCTAAAAAACGTAAGTGGAATTGGAGACGCAAAATTTGAGGGATTAAAGGATTTTATTGATGTTTAAATTTTTAATTGACTAAAAAATAACTTTATTATATAATTGCCACGAAAGGTTAAAGACAAAAGAAGCTTAGGAGTGATATAAAATATGAGAAAATTTAACGAATCACAAACACAGCAAGACTATAAAATCATTGCAGTTGATGATGAAGAAGGAATTATTGATTCATTATCAATTGTATTAAAAAGATCTGGATACCAATTCACAGGTGTAACAGATCCAGTAGAAGCAATAGAAAAAATAAGAAATGAACACTATGATTTATTATTACTAGACTTTTTAATGTCACCATATCATGGAGACCAAGTAGTTGAAGAAATTCGTAAATTCAACAAAGAATTATACATTTTACTATTAACAGGACACAAGGATTTGGCTCCACCATTAGAAACAATTAAGAAACTTGACATACAAGGATATTGTGAGAAAAGTGATAAATTTGATCAATTACTATTATTAATTGAATCTGGAATTAAATCTATAAAACAAATGAGAGAAATTCAAAGAATTAATGAAGAATTATCAGAAGCAAAAGATCAATTGGAAAAGGCTTACTTAGAAAGCATACAAACATTAAGATATACAGTTGAAGCAAAAGACACATACACAAGAGGACATTCAGACAGAGTATCAGAATTCGCAGTTTTAATTGGACAAAAAATGGGATTATCAGAAGCAGAGCTTAAAACACTTAAAATAGGTGGATTATTCCATGATATTGGAAAGATTGGAATTCCTGATAGTATATTATTAAAAGAAACAAGACTTTCTGACGATGAATATTCAGAAATAAAACATCATCCATCAATTGGAGCACACATTTTATCAAATGCAACAATTTTTGCAGATATTATTCCGATTGTTAAATATCATCATGAAAGATATGATGGTAGAGGATATCCTGAAAATTTAGTTGGGGAGAATATTCCACTATTAGCTAGAATTACGTCTGTTGCAGATGCATTTGATGCAATGAGCTCTAGACGTACTTATAGAAATAATTTAGAAATGGAAGTTATTAAGGAAGAAATTAGAAAAAATAGAGGAACACAGTTTGATCCTAAAGCTGCTGATATTTTCTTGGATATTTTGGAGAATGAGTTTGAGAAGATTAAGGAGATTCAGGAGAAGTATTAGATTAAAAAGCTATAAAGCAAATTTAAACGATTGCTTTATAGCTTTTTTGATATAAAAAAGAACTTTATTACAAGCTTAAATTGCTATCAATAAAGTTCTTAAAATTTGGTTGCGGGGGTAAGACTCGAACTTACGACCTTCGGGTTATGAGCCCCAACCCAACAACCTATCTCTCCCCAAAATCCTCCGAAAACCTCAACAAATACCCATCCGGATCCATCACTAAAAACTCCTTATTACCAAGCAACCTATCACCCTGCCTATACCAATTCTCCTCCATCTCAAACGCAATCTTATAACCATTCTCCTTCAAACGATCATACACCCTATCAACATCATCAACCTCAAGCTGAAAATTAATTCCATTTCCATAAGGATACACTAACGGCGCAACTTCCCATTTATCACTCCCAGAATCCTCCTGCAACATAAACTGTATCTCTCCTAAAGAAATAAAACTAAACTTATTCTCCGGCCTTTCATATTCAACCTTAAACCCTGCAGTTTTATAAAACTTCAAGCTTTCTTCTAAATTACTAACCGTCATTTCCGGTATCAACTTACTAAATTTCATTCAACCTCTACTTCCTCTCTCTAACAACAACTCTACCTTCAACATCCATCACGCTATCCTCAAAAATAACCTCGCCGACACTATCAACTCTAATAACACCAGACTTCGGATTCTTTACAGACACAATATCACCAACAATATCAGCATCAACATCTGAATACTCAAACGCCAAATCGCAATCCTCGGTCTCGCAATTAATCAGCTTCAAATTCTTACAATAACATAATGGCTGTGTTCCAATAATCTTGCAATTAATAAGTGTTAATCCATCAGAAAACCACGCTAAATACTCTCCTTTAACAATACTATCCCTTACAGTTACATTTTTAGCATGCCAAAATGCATCTTTTGTGTCTAATATTGAATTAGTTATTTCCAAATTTTCTACATATTGAAATGAGTATTTTCCTTTAAATTTAACATTATCTAATTTTACATTTTTGCTATCTAAAAATATATATTCAGAATCAATTTCAGTATTTTTCATTTCAGTATTATTTGACTTCCATCCAAATTCTGTAGATTCAATTTTGCAGTCTTCTATGATTGTGTTGTTGCACTCTCTTAATGCTTTTACACCATTTATTACTGTGTTTTTTATTATTCCATCATTTGAATACCAAATTGGAGCTCGTGTTTTTTCATCTAATTCTGAGTTTATCAATTCATATTTTTGTGCATGCCATATTGGATATCTTAATGAAAATTTGCAATTATTTACTACAATATTTCTTGTTTCTTTTAAGACTGATTCTCCATCTGCTGGTCCCGCAAATACGCAATTTTTAACCTCTGTGTCTTTTATGTTGTATAATGCTCTTTCTTCATCATAATTTTTGTTTTCTATTAATTCCATTACGATTTTCCTCCCAATAATTAATTCCTGCCCCGATTATATTATATGAAATCCATAATTTCAACACATTATCTCCCCACTACCATGAACAAAAAAAATAAATGCTACATAAAATATCACATGGAGGTCAAATTATGCCCAACTGTGAATTTGTAACATTTATCTCAATATTAGCATGTAGCATAGCAAAAGATAAATCACCTGATGAATTAGCAACCTTATCTGCTATTTTCGTCCAATTAGGCGATACATTAGCAACCATTGCTACATTAAACTCAAACAACAACTGCTAATCTTCCTATCTCCCAATCATCTCATCAACCATCTTAATAACCTCGCACTTGCAACTCTCCCAACAATACTCATCAGCATCTTTATTATCCATTTCAGTTAATGACTTATCATACCCAACAGGAACCATAACCTGGCTTAAAGGATATGAATTTGGCTCTACCTTCAACCCATCTTTATGCTTATAACTATATTCAATCTTTGCAATTGTTTCAAACATTCTGCCGTTCCTATCAATACAGCAATAAGCTCTTGGGAAAATAATTGGTTCTCCTTCTTCCAAATAATTCTCAAATAAAATCATATTAATATGATCCTTCACATTTTCTCTCATTGTTCCTTTTAATTCAACTCCGTCGTCTATTCCAATGATAAATTCAAATTCATCTGAGTTTGGTAAATTTTCTTTAACAGACATTGCTTTTCTTCGTGCTCTTTCTTTAATTGTTCCACTTTCTTTTTCATCTGGTCCGTTATAATTTATATCTTTTAATGATACGAATTCATACTCTTCTTCACTTAATCCAGCCTTATCTAATATGTATTTTACTATCTTAAATTTATCTTTATTTGATGTTGCTAATAAAATCTTTTTCATTTTCATTACCTCTTTTCAATTTTATTTACTATATCATATTTCTTCAACGTTTTCCACAATTTGTGACATAATTGTGGAAAATTCGCATAAAAAAAGCATCACAACCATAAGTTGCAATGCCTTTTATATATTTCTTATTTCACCCAATCTAAAACCTCTTTATTATAAAAACTTCCATTAAATCTTTTACCACTTACAAACTCAACTTTTGGATAAGCATTTTTCAAATCTTTAAAACTCTTGTCAACACTAGTTGCTCCACTTGTCACAAAAACATATGCTTTTTTTCCATCCAAATTATTCTCCTCAATAAAGCTGTTCACAATTGTTGGAGCCGTGTAGTACCAAACTGGAAAACCTAAAACA